>JACXTT010002528.1_pt1 | contig 28891 bp, 30 predicted proteins | sample 9270951 | NCBI WGS metagenome assembly JACXTT01 (sample SAMN15532306, study PRJNA645909) | rock metagenome | isolation source: weathered quartz diorite | place: Puerto Rico | collected 2017-06-21 | reverse complement strand
ACGTGCGCCAGAACCACGTTGTCCCAGATGATCCACGGCTTCGAGAAATCGGCCTTGCGCATCGGCTTGACATGCCTCCAATACCAGGCGTCGAACTCCTCCCAGAGCCATTCCGCCACGGGACCATGGCCCGCCAGCATCGCCTTCGCCTGATCGATGCCCAACGCCAGATCGCGGCGGCAGACATCCCCGGCGCCCACCGCCAGCGGAACCTCGGAATCGAGCAGCACTCGCGCGGCAATTGGATCGTTCAGGATGTTGAACTCCTTGCCGCCATCCTTCCAGCTCTGATACCCCATCTGCACCACGCGCACGCGATTCGCAAATCCCGGATCGCGAAGCAGCGCCGAGGCCACATCCGTCGCCGCGCCGATCGTCAGCACCGTGAGGCGCCGCTCCGGCGAAAAGCCCTTCGAAACCTGCAGCAGGAACTCCACCGCCTCACTTGCACGGGGCGTCTTCGCGTCGGCCAGTGGCTCATCCGCGCCCGCGTACAAAGGCGGATGCACCCGCATCCCGAGCCGGACTTCCACAGCATCCTTCAGAATCCGGAACGACGTCAAACCCGCGGGCGGCCGCAGCGACGGCGCATGCGCGGACGCAATTCCCAGCACCTCAAACCGGGGGTTGGTCAGCAGATAAGTAACGGTCCACTGGTCGTCGACCTCGTTGCCCACATCGGTGGACAGCACAACGGGGATGCGTTGTTCCTGCGCTACCGCGGCAAAAGCGGCGGCAAACACGCAAACCCAACCAGCCAGCCTCATATGAAAGCCGTCGTCTTCACTCCGGAAATCTCGAACCGCTTCCGGCAACGGAGGTTCTTGCAGTCTACCTTGTCGTCCACCAGCACCATGTAGCTCAGGAACTTGCTGAAACGGGCGCGATCCCGTTCATCGGCCCGCCCCTGCAACCGGTCGATCTTCTTCCGCACAATCCAGTTCAAATCGTACGTTTCAACGCTGCGGCAGTACGGACAGTTCAACGTAGCCGGCTTCGTCGTCTTGGACTCCCGGTAAAAATCGCGCTCTTCCATAATTCGCCTCCATCACCTCCGCAGCGCGGGTTCGCACACAGCGGCAAACGCGCGGTCGAAGCGTTCGATGAATTGGTCCACGTCGGACTTGGTTACGTTGAGCGGAGGCGTGCAGCGCACCACGTTGCCGAACGTCCCGCCTTTGCCGATCAGAATGCGTTCGTCGCGCGCGGCCGCCATAATCCGAGCCGTTTCGGCCACGGCGGGTTTCTTCGACACGCGATCTTCCACCAGTTCGATGCCCCACATGAGGCCCATGCCGCGTACATCGCCGATCAACGGGTACTTCTCCTTCAACTCGAGCAGTTTGCCCTGCAGGTAGCCGCCGGTTTCCGCCGCATTGATCATCAGTTGATTTTCGTCGATGAAATCGATCACCGCCTTGGCTTGCGCCGTCGAAACGGGGTTGCCGCCGAAGGTGGACAGCGTCACGCCCTTCATGGCGTCGGCCACCTCGGGCTTCGCCACCGTCAAACCGATCGGCAGGCCGTTCGCCAGCCCCTTCGCCGCGGTGATGATGTCGGGAACCACATCCCAGTGCTCGATGCCGAACCACTTGTTACCCGTGCGTCCCCAGCCCGTCTGCACTTCGTCTGAAATGATGACGCCGCCATGCTGGCGCACCACATCGGTAATGATTTTGAAGTACTCTTTGGGCGGCACGATGAAACCGCCGACACCCTGAATCGGTTCCGCGATGAAGCCCGCGATCTTGCCGCAGGTTGTCGTCTGGATGAGGTCCTTGACGTCCGACGCGCAGCGCACGTCACAAGTTGGATACGTGAGGCCGAACGGGCAGCGGTAGCAATACGCGTTGTGCGAGTGCACGAAGCCGCCGGGCAGCGTGTCGTGGATGCGCCATGACGATTGAGCGGTGACAGCCATCGCCATCGCAGACCTGCCGTGATAGCTGTGGCGCAGCGCCACCACTTCGTTCGAACCCGTGTACATGCGGGCCAGCAGGATCGCGGTCTCATTCGCTTCCGTGCCGCTATTGGTAAGGAACGACTTCCGCAGCGCGCCTCCGCCGGGCGTGATGGAGGCGACCTTCTTCGCCAGTTGCAGTTGCGGTTCGGTTGCGAAAACGGTGGATACGTGTTGCAGCTTTTCCAGTTGTTCGCGTGTCTTCGCCGTGACCGTCTCGTTGCAGTGGCCTACCGAGACCGTGACGATGCCGCCGAAGAAATCGAGGTACTCGTTGCCGTCGATGTCGTACACAAACTGGTTCTTGGCATGGTCGATAATGAGCGGTTCCGCGAAGTAGTGGAACACAGCCGGGAACAGATATTCTTTTTGCGCGAGTAGGATTTCCTGCTTAGTCACAGTGAACGATTTATAACACACGCCAGAGCGGGCAGGGACCAGGCGCGCCCTGCCCCCCCGGTCGAGGCGGCAATACGCTCGCGCCGGTCTGCGTTGCCCGCGTCGGCCTGGGAGTTTGATACACTCACACGGATGCTGATTGCCGCCGCTATCCTCGCCATCCTCGTCTACGGCATTATTGCCGCGATGCTGGGAACCCTTCTCCCGACCTTCAACTTTTCCGGAAGCCAGAGTGGAACCATCGCTCTCGCGCAGTCCGTCGGACTCGTGATCGCCTCCCTTTCCGCGGGCCCGATCATCGACAACCGCGGCAAGAAAACTGCCCTCGTGTCCGGCCTGTTTCTCATCGCCACGGTCCTCTGGACGCTTCCCAATGTCTCGGAGTTCGGACTCGTTGCGGTCCTGCTGTTCATCCTTGGTCTGGGTGGCGGCATCATCGTCACCGCCGCCAACGCGCTCGTCAGCGACATCGGCGACAAGAACCGCTCGATGGTTCTCAATTTCATGAACCTCTTCTTCGGGCTCGGCCTGATGATCACGCCATGGGTGAGCGTCAACGTCGTCAGCAACGACGCGAAGCAGTTGTGCTACCTTGCCGCCGGACTCGCCTCCCTCACTTTTGTGGTTCACGTGCTGGCGAAAGTTCCGGGTCCGACGGGCGAACGCGGCTTCAAGCTCTCTGAAGCCGGCGAAGTGCTCGGTAGGCCGGCCCTGTGGCTGCTTGCGGCCTTCCTCTTTCTATATGTCGCTTGCGAAGTGGGTGTGTCCAACTGGCTTGCCAGCTACCTCATCGCCAAGGGGATCCCCAAGGACGAGGCTCTGGGCATCATGGCCCTTCGCTTCGGGCTCGGCCTGTTGATCGGCCGTGTGGCGGTCGCGCCGGTGTTGATCAAGGTGAAGCCGCAGTTGGTGCTGCTTGGCGCCGCCGTGCTGATGGCTGGAACCACCTACTGGATGCTGCAGAGTTCGGACGCCACCAGCGCTGGCATCGCAGTATTCTGCGCGGGCCTCGCAATGGCGCCTGTGTTCCCGACGACGCTCGGCATGGTCGGCGACGCTTTCCCCAAAGCCACCGCCACAGCGATGGGCATCGTGATCACTTGCGGCTGGATCGGGTTGACGGTGAGTTCGCCGATCATCGGTTCCATCGCCGGTGACGACAAGGCGAACCTGCCGCAAGCCTTGCTGCTGTTTCCGGCGTTCTCGCTGGTGATGGTGGTCATCAACCTCGCCCTCGGCGCTGTGATCCGGAAGCCCGCCAGCGCTAGGGTGGCGGCTTAACCGAAGATCGCCTGCAGGGCGAGGACAATCGTAATTCCGACAGCGGAGGTGATCACCTTCATGACAGTCCACGACCGCAGCGTCTGCGGAACAGTCATGCCCAATGACTCGTTCACCAGCCAGAAGCCCGCGTCATTGACATGGGACAGCACCGTGCCGCCGCAGCACAGCGCGAGCACGATCATTTCCGGCCGGTAGCCTTCGATGCCTTTCACGAGAGGCGCGACGATGCCGGCCGCCGTGATAATCGCCACCGTCGCCGAACCCTGCGCCATCCGCAGTCCCGCCGCCACGGCGTAAGCCAGCAAGAGCGGCGACACATGCGAGCTTGCGAGCAGCTTGCCTGCATACGGCCCGACGCCCGAATCGACAATGATCTGCTTGAATGCGCCGCCTCCGCCCATGATCGCGAGCAGCGTGCCCACGGGCAGCAGGGCGTCCGCGCTCATCTTCGCGACCGCGTTCTTATCCAGTCCGCAACGGAAACCGAAGATATACATGCAGGCGAGCGCGGTGATCGTGAGCGCCGTGAACGGGTGGCCCAGAAACCCGAGTTGCGCCCTCAGTGGGCTTTTGGTCATCTCGGCAATCGTCGCCGCGAAGATGAACAATACCGGGAGCACCAGCAGCAGCACAACCACGCCGATCGACGGCGCCTTGCGTCCCGAGGGAGCCTCTATCGGCGTTGCCAGCGCGGCTTGCGGAGGCAATGGAATAAACAGCCGTTTGGCGATCCACGGCGCGTAGAAGATGCCGCCGGAAATCGCCATCGGAATCGAAACCGCGATGCTCCAAAGGATCGTAGTGCCGAGGTCCGCGCCGAGCAATTGCGCGGCTGCCGCCGGCGCCGGGTGCGGCGGCACCATCGCATGCGTCACGGTCAACGCCGCGGCGATCGGCAAGCCGTAGTACAGCAGGGACAGTTTGGATTCGCGCGCCAGGCTCCATGCGAGCGGCACGAGGATGATGAAGCCGACCTCGAAGAAGATCGGCAGCCCGATCAGAAACGAGGCCACCAGCACGGCCCAAGCCGCGCGTTCGCGCCCGAACTTGTCGAGCAACCAGTCCGCCAGCGCGCGTCCGCCGCCGGAATGTTCGAGAAACCGTCCGATCATCGCCCCGAGTGCGACCACCACCGCAATGAAGCCCAGCGCTTCGCCAAATCCCGCTTGCATGGACTTCAGAACCTTGGCCGGTTCCATTTGCGCCGATAGCCCGAGGACCATGCTGGTCAGCATCAGCGCCAGAAACGCGTGCAGCTTCGCAAAGAGGATCAAAAAGAGCAGGAGCGCGATCGAGCCGAGCGTGAGAAGAATCAACGTATCGCCGGAGGGCATGAGTTCCCTATTTTACATGGCTGCAAGAGGAACCGGCTAAAAAGTTCCATGAAACACGCTAATGGAGGCAGAGGGCCTGCGTTATGCCAGTTGGCGAGATCAATGTCGAGAACGACGGTTGGATCCGGGCCGATGGGATTCAAACGGACTACAAGGAAGACGACACCGGACACTACATCGAGATCACCGCCTTTCTGTCGGCCGGTCAGGACGGGCTGATCGGCAAATTGTTCGACCGTGTCATGTCCAGGAAAGAAATCAAGTCGCTTCGGATTCGGATCCAGCAGTCCGCCGCCAAGACGCTGCATTTCGAGTTTTCCGGCTGCAAGCCGGTCTCCGGGAGTTGGCAGCAAGGCAAGAGCGGCTGGGCTACATTCCGCTGCTACAAAGTCGGCGCGCTCGTGTCGATGGGCGGCGCTCCGCAGCACCCTGCAAATCCGCGCGTTCCAAGCAACAATCACGGCCTGAGCCCGATCGCCCTGGGCCTGCTGAGTGAAGTGAATCGCGGCAAGTCCCGAGGTTGAGCCATAAGGCCCATAAAACCTTTTTTGCAGAAATGGTATTTACAAACAGCGAGACTTTCCGCATACTGAGATTTCCTACCTTGGCGAACAAACGGGTTCCCGGGTGGCAGTTGCAGCCAGCAGTCGCGCGGAACCCGTCAACTACGCGCCCCTATACAAAAGCTCACAGTCCGAGCGTTTTACAAACTTCGTCGTAAACGATCTGTTGTCTAACCGTGACCTTTGGGGGATCACAACTGTGGGAAACGTGTATCTGGTCGGCGCCGGCCCAGGCGATCCCGACCTGTTAACAGTCAAAGCATTGCGAATTCTGCAGCAGGCCGATGTCGTGATCTACGACCGCCTTGTGAGTGCCGAAGTGCTTGCTGCCGCGAATCCGGACGCCGTGTTCATCTTCGCCGGCAAGGAGAAAGGCGAGCAGGAACGCATCCAGACGCGCATTCACGAACTGCTGCTCGAGTACGCGCCACACTTTGAAACAGTCGTTCGCCTGAAGGGCGGCGACCCGATGGTGTTTGGCCGCGGCGCCGAAGAGTGGGCGCATCTCGTCGCGAACGGCATCCATGTGGAACTCGTCCCCGGCATCTCTTCCGCCATCGCCGCGCCGGCGCTTGCGGGCATTCCGCTCACCTGCCGCGGCGTTGCAGCCAGCTTCGCCGTCATCGCGGGTCACAGGCAAAGCGTAGCGCAGGAAAACTGGACCCAATACACGGCAGTGGATACGCTCGTCATCTTGATGGGCATCGAAAACCGGCAGGAAATCGCGCGGCATCTGCTTGCCGCGGGCCGCTCGATCGACGAGCCTGTCGCATTTATCGAACGTGGTTCGACGGACCGGGAACGGGTCGTCGTCAGCCAGCTTCGCGAAGTGGCGCGCGGAGTTGTGGAAGTCAATTCGCCAGCAGTGATGGTAATCGGCCAAGTCGTCCGGTTGCGCCGCGCTCTGCACAACAACGTGCAGATGCGTTCGACACAACAGGAGACCTCCTTTGCTAGCCGAACTGCCACTGCTTAATCGCCCCGATCTTCTGCTCATTCCGAACAGGATGCCCGCGCCGGGCGAGCAGTTCCGGTTTCATTTCGACATGTCGAAGTGTATCGGCTGCAAGTGCTGCGTGGTGGCCTGCAACGAACAGAACGGCAATCCGGCGGAACTGAACTGGCGCCGCGTCGGCGAACTCGAAGGCGGCGTCTTTCCGGCCGTGCAGCGCCTGCATCTTTCGATGGGCTGCAATCATTGCGTCGAACCTTCGTGCATGAGCGGTTGCCCGGTTGAAGCATATAGCAAGGATGCACTGACGGGCATCGTCTCGCACAACGCGGACACCTGCATCGGCTGCCAATACTGCACCCTGAATTGCTCGTACGGCGTGCCGCAGTACAACGAGGCCCGAGGCGTGGTCGGCAAGTGCGACATGTGCCAGAACCGGTTGAGCCAGGGTTCGTCGCCAGCCTGCGTGAACGCCTGTCCCGAAGGCGCTATCTCGATTGAAATCGTCAATGTCGAGGAATGGAAATCCGGGCTGATGGCTGCCGGCAATGCCCCGGGAATGCCTTCGGCGCTCGACAGCATTTCCACCACGCGGATCACCCTTCCCGACAACGTTTTGCCCGATCTCGACCGTGTGGACCGCGAACGCGTTGTCCCGCAGCATCCGCATCTGTCTCTGGTTTTGGTGCTGGTTTTCACGCAGCTTTCCGTGGGCTCGATCACTGCGATCTGGGCTTCGCATTTGGCTGGCGCCGTTCTGCCGGTGTGGGCCGCGATTGCGGCATTCGCGGTCGGCGCGCTGGCGCTGGCGGGCGCTCCGGCGCATCTGGGTCGCCCCATTCACGCGGTGCGCGCGTGGCGCAACTGGCGCTCATCGTGGATCAGCCGCGAAGTCATCACGCTCGGCGCATTTGCCGGTTTAGCGCAGGCGTATGCCGCCGCGCTGTGGTTCCAGGTTCCGCAGGCCGACATGGTAGGCGCTGCCGCCGTCGTCGCCGGATTCGTTGGCGTTTACTCTTCGTCGCGAATTTATCTTTTGAAAGCCCGCCCCGCCTGGAACACCGGCTTCACCATCGCGGACTTCTTTCTCACAGCGCTTTCCTTGGGTTTTCTGGCAGTCGCTCCCGCATGGGGCGCCGCGATGATGGTGGCGCAACTGGCGTTGCAGATCGCCCGCTTCGATGCGATGCGGACGGCGGAGGAGTTCGAACGCAATGCGACGGCTTCGCTGTTGACCGGCGTGTTGCGCGGTCCGTTTGTCGCAAGGTTCGTGCTGGGGGCAGCCTCCGTGGGTTTGGCGTTTCTTTCGCCGATGGCTGCATTTGCGCTTGCTGTAGCGGGCGAAATCGCGAGCCGCTGGCTGTTCTTTGCGAGCGTCGTGCCGAAGAGCATGGCGTCTACCTTTCTGAAGCCCGGTGGCGCCCGATGAAGCCGCTGAACTGGAAGCGCCTCATCGGCATCGACAATCTGCGCAACGAATACGCCTACGCCGACGATGCGGTGCTCGGCTACACGAGCGCTAGGCGTTCCGCGGACCGTTGGGTCAAAACCACCTGCGGCTATTGTTCCGTCGGTTGCGGCATGGAAATCGGTACGCGCGATGGCAAGGCGGTTGCGGTTCGCGGCTGGGAAGGCCATCCGGTGAACCTCGGCAAACTCTGTCCCAAAGGGCTCGCGGAGCATCACATGCTCACCGCGCCCGACCGCGCGGTGCATCCGCTGCTCCACGGCAAACGCGTCGCATGGAACCTCGCGCTCGAAGCTCTTGTTTCGCGGTTTCGGAACATTCAGAAGCAGCACGGCGCCGATGCAATTGGCGTGGTCAGCACGGGGCAATTGCTGACCGAAGAGTTTTACACGTTAGGCAAGCTGATCCGGCTCGGCTTCGGCACCTCCAGTTTTTGTGGCAATACGACCCTCTGCATGGCAAGCGCGGCGTACGGCTACAAACGGTCATTCGGCAGCGATGGCCCTCCCGGCGCGTACGAGGACCTGCGCGAAGCGGATTTCATTATGCTCGTCGGCGCGAACATCGCCGACAATCATCCGATTCTCTGCCAGCATGTCGAAGCCAATCGCGACAAGTTTCTCGTCGTGGTCGATCCGCGGGTCACCAAGACCGCGATGCTCGCGAATCTGCATCTGCCGGTGAAGCCCCGCTCTGACATCGCGCTGCTCAATGGCATGGCGCACGTGATCCTGCGCGAGGGCCTCGCCAATCGCGAATACGTCGCGCGCCACACGAGCGGCTTCGAGAGTCTGCAGTCCTTTCTCTCGGCTTACACCCCGCAGCTGGTGAGCGAACTCACGGGCATCGCGCCCGAGACCATTGTCGACGTCGCCCGCCGCTACGCTGGCGCGCGCGCCGGCTTCATTGGCTGGACGATGGGCGTCAACCACTCGACGCAAGGCGCCGAGACCGTAAACGTCATCAACAACCTCGCCCTGTTGACCGGCCATATCGGTCGCAAGGGCGCGTCGCCGTTCTCGATCACAGGGCAATGCAATGCGATGGGCACCCGCGAAACGGGCTTCACTTCGTCCATGCCGGGGTACCGCAAATTCGAAAGCGTGCAAGATCGCGAGGACCTCGCGGCCTTGTGGAACCTCGACGTGAACCGCATCCCCGCAAGGCGCGGCCTTGCGTATCCGGACATCATTGACGCCGCCGCCGAAGGCAAAGTGAAAGGCCTATGGATTATCGGCACTAACCCGGCCGTTTCGTATCCGAATCAGGGCCAGCTTCGCAAGGCGTTCGCCAACCTCGAGTTCCTCGTGGTGCAGGATGCGTTCCAGCCCACACCGACGTCTGAGTTCGCGCATTTGTGTTTGCCCGCCGCGGTCTGGGGCGAAAAAGAAGGCACGTATACGAATTCCGAACGCCGCGTCGGCAAAGCGAATGTCGCGGTGCAGCCTCCCGGTGAGGCGCTGCCGGACTTCGACATCTTTCTGCGCGTGGCGCGCGTCCTTGGCTGCAAAGACGAGATCTTTCCCAATTGGACGCAGCCTGAGGACGCCTTCAACGAATGGCGGAGGGTTTCAGAGGGCCGGCTGTGCGATTACTCCGGCATCACGTACGAACTGCTCGAAAAAGTCGGCGGCGTCCAATGGCCGTACACCGGCGAGGGCGATCCGGCCGGCGTGAGCCGCCTCTATGCGGACGGACGCTTTCAAACGGAAGACGGCCGCGCGCAGCTTTACTGTGTGCCGTGCGAGCCGTATCCGGATCAGCCGGACGAGGAGTTCCCCTTCGTGCTCAACACCGGGCGCACCGTGGAACACTGGCATACGCGAACCAAGACCCGCAATGTCGGAGTGCTCGAACACATGGCGCCGAACGCCTGGCTCGAGATGAATCCGGCGGATGGCAAGCGCCTGGGCTTGCGGTCGCACGACTTTGTCACGCTCGTGTCGCGCCGCGGCGCCGTGAATCGCCTCGAACTGCGCCTGACCGAGATCACCGCGCCGGGGCAGGTATTCGCCCCGTTCCATTTCTTTGAATCCAACGTGAATGAGGTGACGCAGGACGCCTGCGACCCCATCTCGCGCGAACCGAATTTCAAACAGTGTGCCGTCCGCGTCGAACGGTCCTTGACCCATAGGAGCTGATGAAACACATGCAACGTAGAACCGTTCTCAAAACCCTGCTTGCCGGACTGCCCGCTGGATGGGCTGGCGGCGCGTACGCGAACGACGGTCCCGAAACCTCGACCGTCCGCTTCGGCATCATTGCGCTCACCGACAACGCGCCCATCGTGATGGCGCATGAGATGGGACTCTTCAAGAAGTTCGGCATCGATTCCGTGGTCTCGAAAGAGGCGTCGTGGGCCGTGATCCGCGACAAACTGTCCCTCGGCGAAAATCAGGCCACGCACATGTTGCTCGGCATGCCGTTTGCATCCACGATGGGATTGCTTGGCTCGCCGGTGAAGCCGATGGTGATTCCATGGCTGCTCAATCGCAACGGGCAGGCGATTACGCTCGCCAGCAAATACAAGGGCGTCAAGACCGCCAAGGATCTGAAGCCGATCGCCGACAAGGCCAAGGCCGCGGGCTCGCCGTTGACCTTCGCGATGACGTTCCCTCCCGGCACGCACGCGATGTGGATTCGCTACTGGCTCGCTTCGGGCGGCATCAATCCGGACAAAGACGTCAACCTCATCACGATTCCTCCGCCGCAGATGGTCGCCAACATGAAGATCGGCAAGATGGACGGCTTCTGCGTAGGCGAACCCTGGAATGCCCGCGCAATCGCCGACGGCATCGGCTTCACCGTCACGACAACGCAAAAAATGTGGACGGACCACCCGGAAAAAGCCTGCGCGTTCACCGAGGAGTTCGCCGGACGCAATCCCAAGACGGTGAAAGCGATACTCAAGGCGCTGCAACTGGCCAGCCAGCATATCGACAAGATGGAAAACCGGCCGGCAGTCGCCGAGGTGATCTCGCGGCCCACGTACATCAACTGTCCCAAGGACGTGATTCTCGGCCGTCTGCAAGGCAAGTACGACTACGGCAACGGCGTTCAGGAAAACGATCCCAACTACATGATCTTCAGTGCGCGCAACTGTAATTATCCGGCGAAGACCTACGGCCACTGGTGGATCAGCCAGTTCCGCCGCTGGGGCATGGTGAAGGGCGGCGTCAACTACAACCAGGTGGTGGACAAAGTAATGCAGCCGTCCATCTACGCTGAGGCCATGAAGGAGTTGGGCGTCAAGGTCACCGCGGCCGACATGCAGCCGGTGAAGCTCGCCGATGGCGTCTTCGATCCGAAGAACGCTGAGCAATACGCGAAATCATTTCCCGTTCATAATGTTGTCGCCTAGACGAAGGATTCCTATTTACTCATGAAGAAAGCACTCGCAAACATAGCCTATTCCATGGTCGGCGTTCTGCTCGTGGTGGGACTGTGGGCCGCGCTGAGCGCCACCGTCGCGCCCGATCTGCCGTCGCCGTGGAAGACCTGGGAAGAGAGCAAGCTCTACATCACGCAGCCGTTCGAGAAGCGCGGCGAGATGGATCAGGGCATCCTGCGCATGGCCACATACAGCCTGATTCGCGTGGCGAAAGGATTCGCCTTGGCGATTCTCATCGGCACTCCGTTGGGCTTCCTGCTCGGCTCTTCTCCGATGTTCTTCCGGATGTTCGACCCCATCATTCAGGTTCTGCGGCCGATCTCGCCGCTCGCGTGGCTGCCGCTCGGGCTCGTGCTGTTCCGCCAATCGGAGCCGGCCGCGCTGTTCACCATCGCACTCTGTTCCATGTGGCCGACGGTCATCAACACGATGACCGGCGTGCGGTCGATTCCGCAGGACTACCTCAACGTCGCGAAAGTGTTGCGGTTGTCGCCGTGGAAGAAGTTCACCAAGGTGTGGCTGCCGGCGACGCTGCCGTACATGTTCACGGGCTTCCGGTTGAGCCTCGGACTCTCGTGGCTGGTGATTGTCGCAGCCGAGATGCTGACAGGCACTCCGGGCGTTGGCGGCTTCCTCTGGCAGGAATACAACAGTCTCATCTATTCGCATATTCTGTTGAGCATCATCACCATCGGCGTAGTCGGTTTCGCGCTCGACCGTCTGATGGGAATGGCCGAAACGCGCTTGAGGGCGGCGTAACCCATGAGTTCTATCGAACTGCGGGATGTCGGCAAGAGTTTCGGTTCGCGCGAGGTGCTGCGGGGCATCAATCTGCGCATCGAAGAGGGCGAGTTCGTGTCAGTGGTCGGCTGCTCGGCATCCGGCAAGACGACGCTCGTGAAGCTGGCATGCGGTCTGATGATGCCGGATCGCGGCGCCGTCACAATGGGCGGCGAGCCCGTGACGGATTTCTCCCGTCAGGCGTCGATTGTCTTTCAGAATTACTCGCTGCTGCCCTGGCTTTCGGCGCTCGAAAATGTGCGGCTTGCTGTCGAGGCAGCGTTCCCCGGCTGGACCCGTGAGAAGCACGTTGAGCAGTCGCGCGAGTACTTGAAGAAGGTCGGGCTGGGCAACGCGGAAGCGAAGAAGCCCAGCCAGCTTTCGGGCGGCATGCGGCAGCGCGTAGCGATCGCCAGAGCTTTCGCTGTGGAACCGAAAGTGCTGTTTCTCGACGAACCGTTCGGCGCGCTCGATGCCTTGACGCGCGCCACGTTGCAGATGGAACTGGTGCGTCTCGCGTCCGAACCGGGCCGCAGAGTCACGACCTTGATGATCACCAACAACGTCGATGAAGCGATTCTGTTGTCGGACCGGATTCTGGCGATGGACCGTGGACCCGCCGCCTCTCTGAGCCCAGCCGTATCGGTGGAAATCGCCAAGCCGCGCGGCGCGAACGTGCTGCATCACGACCCAGCCGCGGTTCGCATCCGCGCGCAACTGGCGGAGTTTCTGACGTCGGCGCGCGACCGCAACCGCCTGGCGCCTCTCGTGAGATCGAACGCTCCCGCATCCTCTGAGACGTTGGCGATGGAGGTGACGCGATGATCGCCCGTCCCCTCGAAATCACCTCGCTCACCAAGACCTTTGGCCCGTTTATCGCTGTGAAAGACTTCTCAGTCAAGATCCAGCCGGGCGAATTCGTGGCGCTGCTCGGGCATTCCGGCTGCGGCAAATCGACTGTGTTGAGCATCATCGCCGGCTTGCAGGACGCGACGTTCGGCGGCGTGGTCATCGATGGCCAGGAGATCGACGGATGCGCGCTCGACCGCGCTCTGGTTTTTCAATCGCCGTCGCTGTTGCCGTGGTTGAGCGCTCTCGAAAACGTGCTCATTGCGGTAAAACAAGCCCATCCCAAACTTTCATCGAAAGCGCACCGGGACCTCGCGGCGAAGTATCTCGATCTCGTAGGCGTAGCCGAATACGGTTCGCAAATGCCCACGGAACTGTCGCAAGGCACGCAGCAGCGGGTTTCGATCGCACGGGCGTTTTCGCAGGAACCGCGTTTTCTGCTGCTCGACGAACCGTTCGGCATGCTCGATTCGATGACCCGCTTTGAATTGCAGGACCTGGTGGTCGACCTCTGGGAACAGAATCGCAAGACGGTGGTGATGGTGACCCACGACATCGATGAAGCGTTGTATTTGTGCGACCGCATCATTCTGATGACCGACGGACCCGAGGCCAAACTGGGCCTCGATCTGAAGGTCGACCTGCCTCGCCCGCGCGACCGCCGGCAATTAGCGTCGAGTCCGCGCTATTTCGATCTGCGGGAGCAGGTTCTCGGATTCCTCGAATCGCACACCAGACAGTTCGCGGAGGCAGCGGCGTAATGGCGAAACAACACCTCGTGGTCGTCGGCAACGGTATGGCGGGCGTCGCTTGTGTCGAGCAGATCCTGCGGCATGAGCATAACTTCCGCATCACGATTTTCGGCGACGAAACGCACGTCAACTACAATCGCATCATGCTTTCGTCCGTACTCGCGGGCGAGAAGAGCTACAACGACATCGTGCTCAACGATATCGAGTGGTACCGCAAACATGAGATCACGCCGAAGCTTGGCGTTCGCGTGGTGGATGTGGATACATCGGCGAAGGCCGTGATCGACGACACTGGCGCCGCGACTCCGTTCGACAAGCTCTTGATCGCCACCGGGTCGAGTGCGTTCGTCCCCCCGATCGTAGGCAAAGACCTGCATGGTGTGTTCGTCTTTCGCACCATCGACGACACGCGCAACCTGATCGAGATGTCCAGCAAGGGCACGAAAGCCATCGTCATCGGCGGCGGTTTGCTCGGTCTCGAAGCAGCGCGCGGCCTGCAGGTGCAGGGTTGCGACGTGACGGTGGTCCACCTGATGGAACACCTGATGGAACGGCAGCTGGACACTACCGGCGGCAAGACGCTGCAGGGCAAGATGGAAGAGCTCGGCGTCGACGTTCTCTGCGGCAAATCCACCAGCGCGATCCTCGGCCGCAACCGTGTGGAAGGCGTGCGGTTCTCAGATGGCTCCGAACTCGAAGCGCAGATCGTCGTGATCGCGGCGGGCATCCGTCCCAATGTCGAGTTGGGACGCAAGGCTGGCTTGGAGGTGAATCGCGGCATTGTGGTCAACGATCATCTCGAAACCTCGAATCCGGACATCTTCGCGGTTGGTGAATGCACGGAACACAAGGGCCAGACGTTCGGTTTGGTCGCGCCGTTGTTTGAACAGGGCAAGGTTCTCGCGGCGACCATCACCGGCAATGTTGGCCCGGTCTTCAGCGGCGCAGTTCCGGCCTCGAAGTTGAAGATCATGGGCGTCGATGTCTTTTCCGCCGGCGACTTCGATTGTTCGCGTCCGGGAGTCGAGGCTGTTCGTTATGAAGATCCGTCGCTGGGCATTTACAAGAAGCTCGTTCTCAAAGACGGCAAGCTCGATGGCGTGATCCTGGTGGGCGATGCGTCCGACGATCACCGCTACATGGATTGGTTGCGGTCCGGAAAGGATCTCAAAAGCCAGCGCAAGCATCTGCTGATGCCGCCTCCCGCCGCGGACGCCGGCGCCGATGTCGCCGCGCTTGCCGATCACGACACCGTGTGCGGATGCCTGGGCGTCACCAAGGGCGAGATCATCCACGCGATCCACGAGCACGGCGTTTGTACGCTCGCGCAGTTAAAAGACAAGACCCGCGCATCCACCGGTTGCGGCAGTTGCGCGGGAACCTGCCAGTCGCTGCTCAAGGCCGTCGCCCCGGAATTCGAAGAAGAATCGGTGAAGGTTCTGTGCGACTGCGTGAAGTTCACGCAGGACCAATTGCGCGGCATCATCCGCTCGCAGAGGTTGAAGTCCGCGCAGGAAGTGCTGGACATTTACGGCAACGGCATCGGCTGCGAGGTATGCAAGCCGGCGATCAGTTACCTGCTCGACATGGTGTGGTGCGGCGATCACGATGAAGACCGCTCGGCGCGCTTCATCAACGACCGCGTGCACGCCAACATCCAGAACGACGGAACGTTTTCGGTTGTGCCGCGCATGCGTGGCGGCGTGACGACGCCCGATGAATTGAGGCGCATCGCCGATGTCGCCGACAAGTATCAGGTGCGGATGGTCAAGGTCACCGGCAGCCAGCGCATCGACTTGCTGGGAGTGAAGAAAGAGGACCTCCCCAAGATGTGGGAAGACCTCGACATGCCTTCCGGCCAGGCGTACACAAAGGGCGTCCGTATGGTGAAGACCTGCGTCGGCACGCAGTTCTGCCGCTTCGGCACGCAGGATGCGATTACAGTCGGGGTGGATCTCGAACGGCGTCTCGAGAACCTGTTTACGCCGCACAAGACGAAGATGGCAGTCGTGGGTTGCCCGCGCAATTGCGCCGAAGCGACCGTCAAGGATATCGGTCTGATAGGCATCGACGGGGGCTGGCAGGTGGTGGTCGGCGGCGCTGCGGGCAAGGGCGTCCGTAAGGCTGATCTGTTGATCACCGTCGACACGACGGAACTTGCCGTCGAAGCGGCGGAACTGTTCTTTCAGTACTACCGCGAAAACGGCAGCTACCTGGAACGCACCTACGATTTCGTGGAACGGCTGGGCATGGAAAAAGTTCGGCGCGACACGGTGTACGCGACCGATCCGGTCAAGGCGGGGCTACTCGACCGCTTGCGGAAATCGAAAGACCGCTCGTTCGACGCCTGGCTCGAGCGCCGCAACCCGCGGCCGACGCAGTTTGTACAGATCGAACCGATGAACAAGGAGGTCGAACTTGCGACACGTTAACACGAACTGCGGCGCGGACGAATGGATTTCCATCGCGCCGGTCTCCGAGATTCCCGTGCGCGAAGGGCGCAACGTCCGCCTCGAGGACGGCACGGAAGTGGCGTTGTTTAATCTCGGCGACGAGCGTTTTCTGGCGGTGGAGAATCGCTGCCCGCACGGCAATGGTCCTCTGGCGGATGGAATTTTGAGCAGCGCCGGCGGATCGGTGACGGTCACCTGCCCGCTGCATAGCTGGCGGATCTGCCTGGAATCGGGCAGCGTCGCCAAGCCGAGCGGCCAGCGTGGATGCGTGGCCACTTTCCCTGTGACAATAGAAGGAGGAATTGTTCGGCTGCAGTTGCCTGTGCGCGCCGTGCAGGAAGCGGCAGCCTGAGGTCAACGCCGATACGTCATGTCATTTGCCGGTCAAAAGGTTCTCTCGTTGGAAACTCGACGCGCGAAGGAGATGGAAGCGCTCATTCGCCGGATGAACGGGGATGTGTTCATCGCCCCGTCCGTGCAGGAGCGCCCATCGGAAGAGAACCCCGAGTTGTTTCGTTGGGCGGAACAGCTCTTTCACGACGAATTCGACATGGTGATTTTTATGACGGGCGTCGGCCTGGCGTATATGCGGGATGCGATTGTGACACGCTATCCGATGGAATGTTTCGCCGCTGCGTTGCGAAAGACCACGATCGTGTCGCGGGGCCCGAAGCCGCTCGCGATACTGCATGAGATGGGCGTGAAACCGCAGATCCGCATTCCCGAGCCGAACACCTGGAAAGAGATCGTGCCGGTGGTGGCGCTACGGCCCGAACGGCGCATTGCGATTCAGGAATACGGCCGCCACAATGACGATTTCGTCACCGCGCTCGAGGCGCTGGGGGCGAAAGTATATCCGGTGGCGGTGTATCGCTGGGAGATGCCCGAAGACGTCGAACCGCTGCGCGAAAGCGTGCGGCGTTTGGCTTCCGGAAAGTTCGACGTCGTGATTTTTACGACGTCTATTCAGTTGATTCACCTGCTCGCAACGGCGCGAGAGATGAATCTGGAAGGCGAAGTTCGTGCGGCCCTCGAGAAGCAAGTCGCGGTTGCTTCAGTCGGTCCGATCATGAACGCGGCCCTGGCCGAATATGGCCTCGAGCCGGATATAGTGCCGGTGCATCCCAAGATGGGTGTGTTGGTCAGAGCGGCCGCGGAGCAAGCCGCCACGGTGTTGTTGCGCAAACGGGCGCTTCTCACAGGCGAGTAAGTTCGCCGGGTCCTTGTCGGCCCTGTCCCCAATTCAGACTCTGAACAACACTCATCAAGGAGGTTTGTGCCCCATGCGCAAACTCATGCTCTACGTGTGTCTCGCGCCCGCTGCTTTCACGTTGTCGTGGGCCCAGACGCAGACCGCTTCATCTTCTTCGCCGGTCCCGGCCCCGGACACCCCCGCGCCGCCCCAGTTGCCGGCCCCGGCGCCGGTTGCGGCCCCAGCGGCGTCCAAGCCGATCAAAATCGGCAACGTAACCATCACCGGCTCGATTCGCACCCGCGCGGAAATGTGGGACTGGTTTGAGCCCAACACCGGCGACCCGTCGTACACCTATCTCGGCACGATCGGCCGCGTCAGCTTCAGCCAGAGCCTCGAGAAGATGGACTGGCAGGTGGAACTCGCGGTTCCGGTGCTCCTGGGGTTGCCGTCGAACGCAGTGGCGGCAGGCACGCAAGGCGCCCTGGGACTCGGCGCCAATTATTTCACCGCCAACAACCGCAACCAGAACGTCGCGGGAATCTTCGCCAAGCAGGCTTTCGTGCGGTTCAAGAGCGCAACGCAGTCGTTGAAGGTGGGCCGGTTCGAGTTTCTCGACGGTTCTGAGACCGCTCCAAAGAACGCCACGCTCGCGGCGCTGAAGCGCGATCGCATCAATCAGCGCTTGCTGGGCAACTTCGGCTGGTCCGATGTGGGCCGCAGCTTCGATGGCGTGCACTATTCCTACAACAAGCCCGGCGGCAATTTCACCTTTGTGGGCGCGGTTCCCACGCGAGGCGTGTTTCAAACGGATGGATGGGGTTGGACCAACACGGCATTCGGCTACGCGTCCTTCACCAAGCCCTGGGGCGAGGGCCGGCACACGGCTGACACGCGCGTGTTCGTTCTGCAATATCAGGACTGGCGCCGCATCGTGAAGACCGACGATCGTCCGCTTGCCGTGCGCCGCAACGACCTCGCGAACATTCGCATCACCACGTACGGCGGCCACTCGGTACACGCTTTTCAAACCACGGCGGGCACGGTCGATTTTCTGTTCTGGGGCGCCTTGCAGACTGGCGATTGGGGATTGCAATCCCACCGGGCGAATGCGGCCGCGATCGAAGCCGGTTACCAGCCCAAGGGCATGAAGTGGAAGCCTTGGTTGCGCGGAGGCTTCTATGACGGATCCGGCGACAAGAATCCCAATGATTCCACCCACACCACGTTCTTTCAAGTGCTGCCCACACCCCGGCCGTTCGCGAAATTCCCGTTCTTCAACATGATGAACAACCGCGATACGAATGCAGCGCTGATTCTGCGGCCGCACGCGAAGGTGACTTTGTCGAGCGAGTTCCACGGCATGCGCCTGAGCAGCCGCGATGACCTCTGGTATCAGGGCGGCGGCGCGTTTCAACCGTGGACATTTGGATATGCGGGCCGCGCGACTTCCGGCGCGCGATCGCTCGCGAATCTCTACGACACGAGCGTCGAATACCGTATGCGTCCGAATGTGACGCTCACCGGCTATTACGCGCACGCGCAGGGCTTGGCCGCCATCTCAACGATCTATCCAAAGGGCGCGGGAGCGAACTTCGGCTATCTGGAGATGATGTACAAGTTTTAGTGCGTCATGGCGTAAATCAGATAGTTGACGCCATAGCGGTAGGCTAGCTGAGTCATCTCAGCCGGATAATAGGGCACGTCGGCGAACTCCCACGCGTCGCCGAAGTCGGTGTTGAAGTTCACGGCGACCACCATGCGGTGCTTGTCGTCATAGATCGCGCGCCAGGCCGGTTGCGTGCCCTCCGGCTGCACGATTTGTACTTGACCTCCCGCGCTGCGCCGCAGATGGCGCGAGCCGGGAATGAAAGTGCGATCCTTCTCCGTGATGCTGTAAAGGACGTTCATGACGGAATCGGCTTGGTCGATTTCGCTGATGGGCTGCCCGGGCAGCACCCGTTCCATGGTCTCGCGAAAGACCTCCCACTGGCCGGGTCCCCAGAAATCGTCGACCACAAGAAAGCCGCCGCGCAGCAGGTATTCGCGCAGCCGCAGGCATTCCTTGCCGGTGAGGTCCCACCACCCGGTTTGCGTTGCGTAGATCCACGGGTAGTCGAACACGCGATCGTCGGTGATGCGAAAGTGGCGTGGATCGCCGGTGTCGATGCGCGTCAGCCGTTTGACGCCCGCGGTGAAGTGATTGTCTGCTGCTGGCCAGTCCACCAGCCACCAGCCGGTCCCCACTCCGTCTCGCGAGACGCGCCCGAAACGGCGATGATACTCCGGCAGGTCGGTGTATTCGAGCCGCACGAAATGGAACTCGCCAGCGTGCGCGGGAGGCAGTTGATCGGCCTCGTCCTCGCCGGCGCGTTCCGGAAATCGGCCGCCGCCAAAGCGCTGCGCGAGCAGCATGGAGGCAATCCCCAGTGCAATCGCCAAGCCTGCGGCCAACAATCGCCAGCGCATGTGCCTCATGGTATCGCGCGGCCGCTTGTGATTTAATCGGTCTCTAGGAAAAGACGTCATGAACCGCCGCAATTTCGCTCTTACCGCCGCTGCGGGCCTCACCGCGGCCAAGGCCGCGCCGCCAGCGTCCGCGCCGAAGATCACGCCGTGGTCGCCCGGCATCAAGATGGCGCTGCAACTCGGCGCGGACCCGAGTGACGAAGATCTGCAGTTCATGAATCAGTTGGGCGTGCGCTACGCCGCTGTGACCATCGACCGCAAGGACGACACCGTCGAGAACATGCGCCGCATCAAGGCCAAGGTCGAATCGGCGGGACTTCGCGTGTGGAACATCGGCCACGACGGCAACCGCAATCAGGAAGAGATCGTGCTCAACCTGCCCGGACGCGACGCTCGCATCGAGGCCTACAAACGCTATTTGCAGAACTGCGGGAAAGCCGGCATCCATTACGTGACCTACGCGCACATGGGCAATGGCATCTGGCACACCGATCGCGAAACCACTCGCGGCAATGCCTCCGCTCGAGGCTTCAACCTCGCCTTGGGCGGTGAAGGGACTTGGGCGGGCAAGATCTTCAAGGGTCCGTTGTCGCATGGGCGCGTCTACGCCGAGAACGAACTCTGGGATAACTACGAGTACTTCGTCCGCAAGATTGCGCCGGTGGCCGTTGAAAACAACGTGTTCATCGGCATCCATCCGGATGATCCGCCCGTGCCGATGCTGGCGGGTGTGCCACGCTGCATTTTCGGAAACTTCGAAGGCTACAAGCGTGCGCTCGAGATCGCGAATTCTTCGCATGTAGGCATTTGTTTCTGCATCGGCACGTGGCTCGAAGGCGGAGACCTGATGGGCGCGGATGCCGCGGCGGCGATCAAGTATTTCGGCGAGCGCGGCAAGATCTGGAAGGTCCACTTCCGCAACATGAGCGCGCCGTTGCCGCATTTTGTCGAGACGTTCGTGGACAACGGCTACTACGACATGTATTTGGCGATGAAGGCGTTGCGTGAGGTGAACTTCGATGGCATTATTATCGGCGATCACTTCCCAACGATGGTGGGAGGTCCGCGCATGGCTGTGGGGTACACCGTGGCGTGGATCCGCGCGATGATTGACCGAGCAAATGCAGAGGCCGGACCGGCGGCGGGCGTTCGCGCATGAGAGAGACGTTGCGAATCGTGTGTTCTCATGGAAGAATCTCCATGCGGCAGCGAACACTCCTTTTCACACGCGCCACGGCGCTCTTTGCCGGAATTGCTGGACTTTCGATCGCTCAACCCAAGGCTCCGTTTTCCGTCCTCGAGGCGGGCATCCCCGAGATGCGCGCCGCCATGGAGCAGAAACGCGCCACATCGCGCGAACTCGTAACGCAATACTTGGTCCGCATCGAGCTCTAGGAGAACAAGCTGCACGCCGTGATCACCGTGAATCCACGGGCTCTCGAGGGAGGCCCGCGAGGGGATCTCGAACGCGCGCAGGGCAAGGTGCGAGGCCCGCTGCACGGCATCCCGATCGCGTTGAAAGACAATATCCTCACCCACGACATCGTGACTACTGGAGGCGCGCTGGCGTTTGAAAACTGTCTCCCGCCTTACGACGCGACTCTGGTGAAGAACCTGCGTGACGCCGGCGCGGTGATCATCGCGAAGACTACCCCTTCGGAACTCGCAAACTGAGGAGTTCCCGGTCCAGGACGAATGACCTTCGGCGTGGATCGCAACGCCAGCCGGGCTGATGTTGTCGTGCTCGGATCCTCCGAATCCTCCAGCGACGAACTGTGTCCCGGAGTATCCGTGACCGAAGATCCGCAACTAGGTTTTTTTGACGGACCACGGTGATCGCGACAATGGAAGGATGAAACGGCAGCCGGTAGAGTCGACAACAATGAAGTCGGTCGGATACAAGCCACAGAGCGAGGTTCTGGAGATCGAGTTCCAATCCGGGGCGATCTATCAGTACTTTGGGGTGCCAAAGGAAGTCCATGAGGGGCTGATGAGCGCGGAGTCGAAGGGCCGGTTCTTCAACCGCGAGATCCGGGACAGCTACGAGTATGTGCCGTTAAGCAGCAGAAACCGGGCAGCGAGGGGATAGCAGGCGGCGTCGGCGATCGGTTCCAATGGAGATCTGCCACGAAATCCAAGAAGCCAATGGAGACACCGTCATGAGTCGAGTACCAGGATTTTTGCTTAGCTGTTGCAGTTCCTGCCACGAGGTGCGTTTCAGGCGGCAGTCGCCCAACACCAAGAGGAGCGGCACGCACGGGGATTCACCAGTTGGAGCCAGTGCGTCGCGGTGATGTTTTGCCAGTTGGCCAATGCGCGATCCCCGGGAGAAATCACGCAGGGTTTAGCTGCCAGCGAGGGAAAGCTGAAGCACTTGGGGATAGACAAAACGCCTGGCGTATCGACGCTGTCGTACGCCAATCAGCATCGGCCGTGGGAACCGCATCAGACGCTGTTCGGCAAGCTGCTGCAACGATGCCAAAGTGAATCGACGCAACGGGAGGCCACAAGAAGTTCCGGTTCCGGAATCGGCTGTTATCGCTGGATGCAACGCTCATGCCGGTATGTCTTTTGATGTTCGACTGGGCGCAGTACCAGCGGAGCACGGGGGCCGTGAAACTGCATGTGGTGCTGGATCACGATGGCTGTCTGCCGAAGTTCGACGTTGTCACGGACGGCAAGACGCCCGAGATCGAAGTCGCGCGGCAGATGGAGTTCGAGCCGGGAACAATCCTGGTGTTTGACCGTGGATGCGTGGACTACAAGTGGTGGCTGAATCTATCGCGCCAGAAGGTCTTCTTCGTGACCCGTCTGAAAGACAGCGCCGAGTACGGAATCGTGGAATCTCGTCCCGTGCCCGCCAATAGCAACATCTTGCGTGATGAGATTGTTCTGTCGACGGCCATTCAAGAAGAGGGCCCGTCGTACTAATGCGCCGGATTGAGATTCGGCTGGAGGGCAAGGAGGGGGAAGAGGAGACGCTGGTGTTCTTCACCAACCATCTCAAGCTCGCCGCTTCCAATTACCTGGTTGGTTTCCCAACGAACAGGGCTGGCGTCCTTGCTGCGCTAAGACCAGCTACTTATTATTCCGGGATTGAGCAGACAACCGGAAGCAGCGCGATTTGCCGTCCCAGTAGATCCGATGCCCGTTGGTGTTCCAGAATAACTTCCATTTCGCCTGGATTTCCTCGAGGCTATGGTGTTTGCGAAACTCGCCCCAACACGACCAGCCGGGTCCATCGCATCGCGCTTTCGGAATCAATTCGGGCATCGTACTCTAGGTCCAAGTATCGTCGGTGAAGAGGTCGACAAGAATGAAGTGCGCCAGCTCTCCCACGCTAATCTCGGGCCAGAAATCGAACACAGGATTCGCGATCATACGAGAATCCGTGATTTGCGAAATCAGCTTGGGGATCGCAGGTTTACCATCGCTCAGGATTCGATCGATTACAGGAGACGAACAATACTGCTTGTCTTGAAATCTACCCTTGGCCCGGCACGTGACGGTGTCCCAAGTCAAAAGCTGATATGGTTTCGGATTGACGGCTTTGGGCTGGGCATGAGCGGCAGATAAAAACATGAACAATTGGACCGCTGCCACCGCAACCGGCCGTGTTCCACGGCCCTTGGCGGATCGCAAAACCGATCCCTGTTTCCTGTTATTGGCCATTTGATTCCGTGCTCTCCTCTCGATACAACCGGAGGCCGTGGCTCAATTTGTGAAAGCCAATGTTCGTGGACCATCTCAGCCGCCTTTGCGGTATATTTGGCCGCGCCAATCCCTGATCGCGTGTCCCTTGAACATTTCGTTGGCTTCGTTAGCGCTGTGGACGTTAATGATGGCGTGCGGAGACTGCACCAGACATCCGCCATCGGCGAGCGCTGCAAATACCTGAATGCCGGCAACGCCTCCATCCCATCTCCAAAGCTCTTCCCCGCTATTGACGTCGAACGCGACGAGTTTTGTTCCGCGCGTGGCGAACCCGACGTTTTTCTCTCCCAGAACCATCTCGTCCTGCAGCGCTCCCTGATAGGTGGGCAATGGTATACGGTACAGCACCTTACCCTCCGTATCCACTCGATACACAAACTCAGAGCCCGGTTGAGATGCTTTTTCGCCGGGATAGCTTAACTGCATTCGGATCGAAAGCAATGCCCCTCCCATTCCGTCCGTTATCAGGGCCCCCGTTGGGGAGAAGGCGCTGGCAGAACTCGAGATGGGGCTGCTGGCGTCGGATTCTTCGACGATTGTGCTGCGACATCCGCCGTCCTGCCAGATCTGCCACAACACCACCTTGCTGTGTCTCGAGAACGTGATTTTTGCCACCGGTAGTATCGAACCGGGGGAACATCCTGCGGCCTCTATCGTCCATTCGTTGAGCGAAAATGCCAGATACTCAAATCCGACTTCACTAACAAAAGGCCTGCTTGCAATTGTGCGAAGCGGAGCACTGGAATAGTCCGCCAAACAGCGGTATGCTCCTCCGGCTTTTGCCACGTTCGTTCGGTAATAGGAGCCGGGGATCGCGAGCTCGTATTTGAGTCTGCCGTCCTGGCCGTCCAAGGCGGTGAGCTTGGTCGCCATGCCATCCGCGGCTTGGCTTATAACACTTACGACATGATTCGTATCGATCGTGTGCCCCTTGCGGCTCCCAGGCAGCCTGTACTGCCAGCGAAGCTTGCCATCGCTGCCAACCGAGTAGAGCGTGTAGTTGCTTCGGTGGTTGACGCTAATCAGGCCTCCGCCTAGCCAATCGCCGCAGACCAATTCCACGTCCTTGGCTTTTTCGGGCAAATGCCAGGACCAGATTTGAATTCCGTCTTCCGCCACGCCTCTCAGGTAGGTCTCGCCTCCGGGCGTTTGCTCCAGGGTCAACATATTCGGGCCGCCAGGGGCCGGAACTGCGGGGATATCGCCTATTTCCCGGCCGATGGAACGGCCCGCCCAAGTCACAGTACCTGGCGGACGTGGTTGGTTCGCCGGCCAAATGACTACGTTGCGAGTTCTTTTTTCGCCGCGAAGCACGGCGGTCACGATAACGGTTCCTGGATTTTTTGAGTGCAAAATCAAGCGGCCGTTTTCCTCGCTTATATCAGCGAGGTTGGGATCGTTGATCGACCATTGGGCGCCTTGCAGTTCCCGCGCGGAGTAATCGAGAAGTTGCAATATTCGATCGTTCCCTTGCTCGATGTTCAGATTTGTAGGAGAGATGAACCATCCCACATCTTGGCCGGATAGCTCGTGGCTGATAGCCATCGCTGCAAAAAGAGCAACCAGCACTGGCGAGACATTGTTCACTTTTTTGTACACGAAGGATTCTCCAGGGTGACGGTAACACCCTCAACGCGGCTTCCCAAATAAGCAAAATGCCTTATTTGAAGCAAGGAGTACCACCTCTACTACAATCCCGGCAATGCAAAACGATTTCGCGAGACATCATAGTTGACACTGTTCGCGCCGGAATTGTTCCAGCGAATTGACGGGAAGGTCTCATTTACGCGGCCAACCGTTCAATGCAGTGAGCCCTGCGCACCCAGTGTTCGGCGGCTCCGAAATTTGCTAGGTTCTAACTCATCCAGATGTTAGTCGATGACCCGGAAGTCGTCTCTGGACTCGCGAGACGGGGATCGCTCACTCAGTTGGACCGCCGCTGATGCGCTGGCCGCAAAGTTCGACGCCCATCAGTTCGTTTTCATCGGAAGTACACATGCGACGCAAAAATTGAAGAGTTTTTGGGTTGTCTGGTGACGCGTCCCTCATTCCAGCGGCGAGTGACCGACATCGTCACGGAGTGGGCCAGTTCCGGCCAGCAGACTGCTAGACCGGTATTTGTTGCTGCTGGAATCCCTCCCGGCCGAAGCTTTCGCCCCAGTCTTTCTCGATACGGATGCGCCCACACTCTGGACGACACTGCCTCAGATCCGGCAAACGATCGAGACGTTGAGGGAAGTGAACCGGAAATCGGAGCTTATGAAACGAATGATGCACGAAGATTTCCCGCAGCGCAGCCCTGGCCGGCCTCTTTGCGCACGAGCTTCGAAGAACAGCCGTCACAGCCGCTCGCGAACTACATCGATGGTCTGCTCTATCTGGGGCCGGACCGGGATCGCGATCTCACCGGCTCGATCCCGGTCTCGGAGCCGCAAAAACGCGAACTCGATCGCCGCGGTTCACTCCTCCAGCCTGATCCGCAGTATGTCATGCGCGCACGATACCAGGGCCGAGGGCAGTGGTTTCGTGCTCGCCCCGACGATATCGCGGCGTGGCCCCAGTAGTCTCTGTGTTGGAAAGACCGCACGCTCCGCAGTGGAGTTGAAAGGCGCCCGCGCCTTTCCAATCTCAGATGCAGCTTCCCGACGCTCCGAGGACCCATCGCTCTTCGCCAATCAATAAAATATAAAAATTGCATTGCAAAACTTAAGAAACTGTATTAACGTGGCTATAGAACTTGAGAAAAAAGATCTGTAACCCAATGGATTCAACCCCTAAGCCCGCCTCCGACTGGCAAGATCTGCTTCGCATCGCACAGGGCAGTCCGCTCCTCATCGAGCGCGTCTGTATCCCGGAGAAGGGAATTGCCGTCGAGGGCCAGTTCACTCTCCCGGAGCTTGCCCGCCTCAGCCTGGAGGACCAAGTCTTCGTTGTCGCCTTCCTCCGCTCTCACGGCTCGATCAAGGAGATGGAGCAGACCTTCGGCGTAAGCTACCCCACCGTCAAGGCCCGGCTCAACCGCATCTCCGGCCAATTGCAATTCATTGAAACTAACCCGTCTCCATCCCGCGCGGAAGTGCTGGAGCGGCTCAAGGCCGGCGAAATCACCGCCGACGAAGCGATCCGCGCACTGGAGGCCCTCAAATGACTCCCAACTTTGCCGTCCTCGGCATCGACACCCCCAGCTTCCACTGGCCCAAACTGTGGCTGCCCATCTTTCTCCTTTGGGTTCCGGTCGTGCTGCTTTCGCCCATCATCTTCCTGGCGTTTGTGGCCGTTGCTATTGCAGCCAGAACCAGTGTCTGGCGTGTCATCGCCATCTTCTGGGGCATCCTATGCAGCCTGCCCGGCGCCCACGTCCATGTCAGCACCCAGGATGCCCGCGTCCTGGTCCGCATCCTGTAGGTGGAGGCCGTCTTCATGGGAAATGATCGCCGCCTCATCTTTCGGCTCGTCGCTCTCGGCTGCATCACCCCGTCCGAAGCAGAACATCTCCTCATCGCCTGCAACGCCGGCCGCGATGGCTTCTGGATCTTTGCCACTTGTGTCGCAGTCATGCTTTTCAGCCTCGTCCCGCACCTGGGCCTCGCCGCCCTCTTGCATGTTTCGCGCGTCTTGCTAGCCGATGATTTGCTGCACCACGCGCTGTCCTTCATCCATCATCTTTTTTCAGGAGGAATCCAATGAACGAAAATCGCCGCCAGATTCTGGAAATGCTCGTCGCCGGCAAGATTACCGCCGACGAAGCCGAACGCCTCATCGCCGCCCTCGAGACCGAACGCGCCATCCCCGCGGCCGGCGAATACTCCGGCTCCAACGGAGGGGCGGTGAAAACCCGCGCCAAGTACTTGCGCGTGCTGGTCGAAGCCGACGAGTCCATGACCGGAATGAAGGGCCAGACCACGGTCAACGTCCGCGTCCCCATGCAACTACTCCGTGCCGGCGTGCGCCTGGCAAGCCTCATCCCCGTCCAGGCGCACAAGCAGTTGGACGACGCGCTCAACACGCACGGCGTGCCTCTCACCGTTTCGCAAATCAGGCCCGAAAACCTCGAGGAACTCGTCGACCACCTCGAAGACCTCACCGTCGACGTCAACGGTTCCGAAGGCAACGCCGCCACCACCAAAGTCCGCGTGTTCTGCGAATAAGCAAGAACCAACCAATCTACGATCTGCGCCCATTTGCGGGCCAGATCGGCGAGTTGGCCGCGCCTGACGGCGTCTGAACGGCGACGCGGAAGGACTAACCAGGCCCGCTTACCTGAGCCTCCTATAATAGGAACATGGAGCGAAGCGAATCCATCGAACAGGGCAACGGCGCATCGCCATGCTTCTGTTGCGCTATACCGGGACTTGATGCGTTGGCTGAATGAAACCTTCCAGGCCCATCCCGACCTCGATCCCCAACTCGTTCACCCTTCGCCCAGTCTGGACAGCATGCCTGAATACCCAACCTACTCCGACAACCCAACCCTTCAAGCCGCTAACTCTCCTGTCTACAATGCGCCTTGCTCGTTCCCCAAGCTAATTTGGACAGCACTGGCCGTGGCCCTACCAGGAGGTGATGTCCGTCGATCCGGTTACAGGAGTAGGACACGCGTACGTACCGTCGGCGAACGGGGCCTAAGACGCCTGGGTTCTGTCAGGATAGCGTCAAACGTTCAGGATCGGAATCTTATCGCAGCGAAGCTCCTGAACCTCGCCTGCTCCCTCCCGAATCGAATAGAAAAAAGGCTCACAGCCGGGAGTAAGGATGAAGAAGAATCAGGTCATCAGGAACAATGCAACGGGCGAGACGTTGACTATGCTCACTAGCGACGAGGATAACGGTGGTGCATGCCAGCTTTATGAGGTTTTTCTGCCGCCGCGCCGTCCAAGTCCACCGCTGCATTACCATTTGGATTTCACTGAGACGTTTACTGTGAAGGAGGGCAAACTCGAAATCTATGTAGACAGAGACCAGAAACGTCTCCTACTTCATCCTGGAGAGAGCGTGACCGCACATGTCCGGCAGCCGCACAGGTTTGCCAATGATCACGATGAACCAGTCATTTTCACAATCAAGACGGAGCCTGCCGGCGGTGTTGTAAGGGCATTCCAGCTGGCATACGGACTAGCGAATAACGGCGGTTCGGCCGGGGACGGATTACCCAGGAATCGGCTTGCGCGCCTCGTATTTATCAAGACCGCCCAGGGCTACCTTCCCGGCATAACTTTAGTACTTCAGAAAATCGCTTTCGGTTGTGCCGCATCAGTAGCAAGAATCGTGGGGTTGGAGAAGAGATGGCAGTCTTATTTCACGTAGCTACGTGAAGGCCAGCGAAGAACGCCA
>JACXTT010002527.1_pt1 | contig 28903 bp, 26 predicted proteins | sample 9270951 | NCBI WGS metagenome assembly JACXTT01 (sample SAMN15532306, study PRJNA645909) | rock metagenome | isolation source: weathered quartz diorite | place: Puerto Rico | collected 2017-06-21 | reverse complement strand
TTCTCAAGCACCTCTTCGATCCCGCCGATCATGTAGAACGCCTGCTCCGGCAGGTCGTCGTACTTCCCCTCGATGACTTCCTTGAAGCTGCGGACCGTGTCGGACAGCTTCACGTACTTCCCCTTGGTACCTGTGAAGGCTTCGGCCACGTTGAACGGCTGCGAGAGGAACTTCTGGATCTTGCGCGCGCGGGCTACCGTCAGCTTGTCATCCTCCGACAGCTCGTCCATGCCCAGGATCGCGATGATGTCCTGGAGGTCCTTGTACCGCTGGAGAATAGCTTGGACCCCGCGAGCGACGTTGTAGTGCTCCTCGCCCACGATCTGCGGGTCGAGGATGCGCGAGGTGGAGTCCAACGGGTCCACCGCGGGATAGATGCCCAGTTCGGCCAGTTGCCGCGACAGCACGGTGGTCGCGTCCAAGTGCGCGAACGCCGTGGCCGGCGCCGGGTCGGTGAGGTCGTCGGCCGGCACGTAGATGGCCTGCACCGAGGTGATCGAGCCCTTCTTGGTGGAGGTGATGCGCTCCTGGAGCTCGCCCATCTCCGTGCCAAGGGTCGGCTGGTAGCCCACGGCCGACGGCATGCGGCCGAGCAAGGCCGACACCTCGGAGCCAGCCTGGGTGAACCGGAAGATGTTGTCGATGAAGAGGAGTACGTCCTGCCCCTCCTCGTCGCGGAAGTACTCGGCCACGGTCAGGCCCGACAGGCCGACGCGCAGGCGCGCGCCGGGTGGCTCGTTCATCTGCCCGTACACGAGGGAGGTCTTGTTGATGACGCCGGACTCGCTCATCTCGAGGTAGAGATCGTTGCCTTCACGGGTCCTCTCACCCACACCGGCAAAGACCGAGAACCCGCCATGTTGGGTCGCGATGTTGTGGATCAGCTCCATGATGATGACGGTCTTGCCCACGCCGGCTCCGCCGAAGAGGCCCACCTTCCCGCCCTTGGAGTACGGCTCGAGCAGGTCCACGACCTTGATGCCGGTCTCCAGCACCTCGGTCTTTGTCTCCTGTTCTTGTAGGGTTGGCGCGGGGCGATGAATGGGCAGCGTCTTCTTGGCCTTGATCGGCCCCTTGCCGTCAATCGGCTCGCCCAGCACGTTAAGCAGACGGCCGAGCGTCTCGCGGCCGACCGGCATCGAGATGGGCGCGCCGGTGTCGACGACCTCCATCCCGCGGACCAGTCCGTCTGTGCTGGACATGGCGACGGCCCGCACGCGGTTCTCGCCCAGGTGCTGGGCCACCTCGAGTGTGAGGCGGATCTCCGGCCGGCCGGTCTTCTGATCCTCCGGCGCCTCGACTCGCAACGCGTGATAGATCTCCGGCAGTTCCCCTTTGGAAAATTCCGCATCCACGACCGGTCCGATCACCTGGACGACTCTTCCCTTGCCCACTGTGCCCTCCGTTACTTCAGCGCCTCGGCCCCGCCGACTATGTCCATCAATTCCTTGGTGATGGCCGCCTGCCGGGTCTTGTTGTAGTAGAGCGTCAATTTCTGGATCAATTCGCCCGCGTTGCGGGTCGCTCCATCCATCGCGGCCATCCGCGCGCCTAGCTCGGCCGCCGCCGATTCCATCAGGGCGTGGAACGTCTGGACCTCGATGTGCTTGGGCAGCAGGGCTTTGAGCAGCCCCTCCTCGTCCGGCTCGAAGAGATACCCGCCGCCGAGCTTCTCCGCCTCCTGCTCGAGCGATTCGATGGGCAGCAGTTTCTCGACGACGACCCGCTGTTGGATCGCGGACTTGAACTCGTTGTACACGATGTGCAACTCGTCGAACGTCCCGCTCGTGAACTGCTGCACGATGTCGCCGCCGATGTCCAGGGCATGCTCGTAGGAGAGGCGGTCGAAGACGCCGACCCACTCCTGGCGCCTAGCCCACGGGCGGCGGCGGAAGAAGTCCCGCCCCTTGCGCCCCACCACGCTGACCGTGACGGTGCAGCCAGCCTCCTGTTTCTGACGGAGGAACTCGACCGCCTTGCGCAGGATGTTCGTGTTGAACGCCCCGCAGAGCCCGCGGTCGGACGTGACCACCAGCAGCTCGATCCGGTTCCCGACGGACTTGCGTAGCAGCGGGTGGGCCTGCCGGTTCGCGCGGCTGGCCAGGCTGCCGAGCACCACCGCCATCTTCTTCGCGTAGGGCCGCGCGGCGAGAATGCGCTCCTGCGCGCGCTTGAGCTTCGCCGCGGCCACCATCTTCATGGCCTTGGTGATCTTCTGCGTATTCTTGATGGAGCCGATCTTGCGCCGCAGGCCCTGTAAGCTCGGCATCGGGGCTACGCCTTGATCAGATAGCCCAGTTTGCTCTTGAACTTCGTCAGCATGGTGCGCAGGTCGGTCGTGAGCTCGTCGTCCAGCTTCCCTTTGGCAACGATGTCGCGCTGGATCTTCGGGTGCTCGCGCGTGACGTAGGCCAGGAGCTCCTCCTCGAACTGGCGGATCCGGTTCACCGGCACGTCATCCAAGTAGCCGTTGGTCCCTGCGAAGATGATGATCACCTGGTTCTCCACCGGCATCGGCTGGTACTGCCCCTGCTTGAGCAACTCCACCATGCGCTGGCCGCGGGCCAACTGGGCCTGCGTCGCCTTGTCGAGCTCGCTGCCGAACTGAGCAAACGCGGCCATCTCGCGGTACTGCGCGAGGTCCAAGCGGAGCGTGCCGGCCACGGCCTTCATCGCCTTGATCTGAGCCGACCCGCCGACACGGGAAACGGACAGGCCCACGTTGATAGCCGGCCGGATGCCCGAGTAGAAGAGGTCGCTCCCCAGGTAGATCTGCCCGTCGGTGATCGAGATGACGTTCGTGGAAATGTACGCCGACACGTCTCCGGCCTGGGTCTCGATGATCGGCAGGGCCGTGAGGCTGCCGCCGCCCTTCTCCTTGCTGAACTTCGCCGCCCGCTCCAGGAGACGGGAGTGCAGGTAGAACACGTCGCCGGGGTACGCCTCGCGGCCCGGCGGTCGCCGCAGCAGCAGCGAGAGCTGACGGTACGCCGTCGCATGCTTCGACAGGTCGTCGTAAATGATCAGGGCGTGCCGGCCCGAGTCGCGGAAATACTCGCCCATCGACACGCCGGCATAGGGGGCGAGGTACTGCAACGAAGCCGGGTCGCTGGCCGTGGCGGAGACGATGATGCTGTACGCCATGGCCCCGGACTCTTCGAGTATCTTGATGACACGTGCCACCGTGGAGCGCTTCTGGCCGATGGCGACGTAGATGCAGATGACATTCTGGCCCTTCTGGTTGATGATGGTGTCCACTGCGATAGCGGTCTTGCCGGTCTGCCGGTCACCGATGATCAGCTCCCGCTGGCCACGTCCGATTGGGATCATCGCGTCGATGGCCTTGATCCCGGTCTGCAGCGGCTCGCGCACGGGCTGGCGCTCGATCACCCCGGGCGCCCTGACCTCCATCCGGCGGAACTCTTTGGCCCGGATCGGCCCTTTGCCGTCCAGTGGGGTGCCGATCGGGTCCACGACCCGCCCGACGACGGCCTCCCCGACGGGGACTTCCGCAATCCGGCCCGTCCTCTTGACGAGATCCCCCTCCTTGATATGCTCGTCGGAGCCCAGGATCACCGCGCCAACGTTGTCCTCTTCAAGGTTCAGCGCGATCCCCTTGAGTCCGCCGGGGAACTCCAGCAACTCGCCAGCCATCGCCCCGTCCAGCCCGTAGATTTTGGCGATGCTGTCCCCGACCTGGAGCACGGAGCCGACTTCGGCCACCTCCACCTGCTTCTCGAAGGACTTCACCTGATCCCGGATGATTGAACTGATCTCTTCCGCTTTGATCTGCATGCGTGCTACTCCTTGGGCTCTAGCGTGCGGTTACGTTCGTGTGAGGATGCGCCGCAGACGTTCCAGTTGCCCGCGGACCGTTCCGTCGTACACCCGGCTGCCTAAGCAAATCTCCAACCCGCTGATCACGCCGGGATCGACCTGGACCGCCAGGTCGACCTGGCCGCGGGTCACCTCCTCGAGCCCCTTCCGGATCGCGGCTCGTTGCGCGTTAGACAGCTGCCGGGCGACCACGACCTGGACCGCCTTGCGGTTGGAGGCCTGGTCGGCGAGTTTGCCGAAGGCGTCGCTGATCTCCCGGATGAAGACGATGCGGTTCTTGCGGACGACGTGGGCAAGGAACCGGCTGGTGATCGGCGGGCACTCGCCCTTTGCTGCCACTTGATTGACGACGGCGGCCTTTTCCTCCTTGGTAAAGACCGGACTCAACAGCAGGGCGCGGAACTCGCGGGAGGTGGCGAAGGCTTCGGCCAACAGACGGAGCGCCGCGGCGGTCGGGCCGATCCCGGACGGATCCTGCAAGTCGAACAGAGCCTTCGCGTATCGTCGTGCAACCACCGTCTGGACCACTTGTCAGTAACCGCCTTGCTGGTGTTGGTGAGTGCTGGCAGGCTCACTCAAAGGAGGCGCACCGTAACACGCAAGCCCAATGCGGTCAAGCAGTTCGCCCCGTTTCAGTCCGCGCGGCGCCCGGCTTCGATGATCCCACCGCCCAGCACCAGGTCTCCTCGGTAAAAAACCGCAGACTGCCCCGGGCTGAGGGCCCGCTGTGGCGAGTCAAACTCAACGCGTAGCCGCCCGTCCGCCAGCGGCCAGATTGTGGCCGGAGCCGTCGGGCTTGCGTAGCGGACCTTGACCTCGGCGCGAACCGGTTCGGCCAGCCCATCCATGCTCAAGAGGTTGAGATCGCCGACGAGGCAGGCGGGCTCCAGCAGATCTTCCTCAGGCCCTACCACTACGGTATTGCTGGCGGAGTTCACGCGCACGACGTAGAGGCGCTGCGCCGCCGCGAGCCCAAGCCCGCGTCGCTGGCCCGTAGTATAGAACGGCACTCCGCGATGCATGCCCAGCACCGTTCCATCCGTGCCGACGAACGGCCCTGGCCGCGCGACCTGCGGGGCCTGCTCCTCGAGGAAACTGCGATAGTCGCCCTTCGTCACGAAACAGATCTCCTGGCTCTCCTTGACCTCGTCCGCCGGCAGCCCGATCGCTTCCGCCTTGGGCCATACCTCCTCCTTGCGCATTCCGCCAACGGGAAAGAGGATGCGGGGCAGCCATGCTCGGTTCAAGCGGTACAGGAAATAGCTCTGGTCCTTCCTGGGGTCCCCTCCCTTATGCAAGTGCGGCTGCCCCGTGTCGTCCGGCAGGAGCCGCGCGTAATGGCCTGTGGCAACGAAGTCCGCCCCCAGGTCCCGTGCGGCCTCCATGAGGCATCCGAACTTCACCCGCTCGTTGCACCGCACGCAGGGGTTCGGCGTCAGGCCCGCCACGTAGCCATCGATGAAGTCCTGCACGACCGCCGAGCGGAAGCGATCGCGGATGTCAAGGACCTGATGCGGAATGCCCAACTCCTGAGCCACAAAGCGCGCAATGCCGATCTTGCAACAGCCCCGCTCCTGCCACTTCTTCGACGTCGTCGCATCGTCCCCGGGCTCCCAGGTCTGCAGTGTGACTCCTTGGACCTGATAGCCCTGCTCCACAAGGATCGCCGCGGCGACAGCGCTGTCGACCCCGCCCGACATACCGATCACGACCGTCTTCTTCATCGTAGCAGTGCCTCGCCCCGTTGTGAGACGCGGACCGTCGCCGCATGCGGCTCGACCTCCCGCGGCTCTTCCAAGCCCTTACTCCTGGCTCCCCCCTCCGCCTCGCAGTTCCCGTGCAACTGCACCCCCTCCTCCACTTTCAGCAGGGGCGTCTTCAGGTCGCCGTTCAGCACAGCGGACGGAAGAAAGTGAACCCGTTCGGTCGCCGTCACGTTCCCGTTGACCGTCCCGCCACTGACAATTGTTCCGGCACTGATGTTGCCCTCAATCACCGCATGCTCGCCGAGGATGACGGTGCCCTTCGAATAGATGGCGCCGGACACCATGCCATCGATGCGGACCGTACCTTCGAAGGTCAAGGTTCCCTTGAACTCGAACCCGCGCGCCAGAAAGGTGAACGTCTCCTCTCCGGCCATTGCGAGCTCTTTGTGCTTACTGGTCGATGCGAACATGCTGTCCAAAAGTCGGGTTCAGGCGCCGCGCACCCGCGCGACGCCGGTCAGTTGCTGTTGCTGGGCAGCCTCGCGTGCCCCGTCCAGGGACCTGACCTCTCCCCGCCCTTCAGCATCGCACATCCCATGCAAGCGGACCCCTTCATCGACGGAGAGCAGGGGGGTCTTGATGGTGCCCATCACGATCCCGGTGGACAGGAGTTGGACCTTCTCGGCGGCGACGATGTTCCCGTTGATCTGGCCCCCGCAGATCACGACATCGGCGTTGATATCCCCTTCGATGACCGCATGCTCGCCGACCATCAGCGTGCCTTTCGTATGGATCTCCCCTTCCAGCCGGCCATCAATTCGAATCGTCCCCTCGAAGTGAATGATCCCCTTGAACTGCGCCGCCTTGCTGAGGAAGGTGAACGGCTCGTCACCGTTCATTGTGTACAGGTTGTCCTTGTCGCGTTTTGACCACATAAGTATTCCCAATCCTCCTTAGCCCACCGTCTTCAGCGTGGAGCTGACGCGGATGGGCGTGACAGAACCGCCAGCAGGCGCTCTGCCCACCTCAGCCTGCTCTGCCTGCTTGGCCATTTCTAGGCTCCCGTTGAAGAGCACTCCTTCTTCGATCGAGAGCAACGGCGCCTTGACCGACCCATTCAAGACGGCCGGCGCCAGCAGCCTGACCTTACCGGACGCTACGATGTCGCCGGTGATCTTGCCGCGGCTGATTACCGTGCCAGCGGTTACCTGTGCTGTGATGACCGCATCTTCCCAGACGACCAGCACTCCCTCCGTGTGGATTTCCCCATCCAGCCGCCCATCAATGCGGACCGTCCCGTTGTACGTGATCACGCCTTTGAACTCGGCCCCGCGCCCCACAAACGCGATCACTTCGCCGTCACCGGCTCCGAAGGACTGCTCCGCCAGTTCCTCGTCCTGCTTCTCCGTCATCTCACCCATTTTCCACATCGGAAGACCTCCTTAAATTATAATAATTATAATACTTAATACTTGTTTAATCTACCCCGTTCGCCTATCCCATAATCAGATCGATGACTCGCTCCAGATCAGCCGGCGAATAATACTCGATGACGATCTTCCCTCCTGTTTTCCCTTCGATCATCCGCACCTTGGTACCCAGCCGCCGCGTCATCCGCTCCTCGATCTCACTGGGACGGCGGCCCTTGCGCGCTTGGGCCGAGCGGCCTGCGCGGTGGTTGGACCGCACCAACCGTTCGAGGTCCCGCACCGACAGCCGTTCCGTCACGGCGCGCCGCCCGAGGCGAACCTGCTGGTCCGGATCGGAAACGGCCAGCAGGACCTTCGCGTGCCCCAGGGACAACTGGTCGTTCTCGACCCATCCCTGCACCTCCGATTGGAGCGACAGGAGCCGCACGGTGTTGGCGATCGACGAGCGCTCCTTGCCGAGCTGCTTGGCAACCGCCTCCTGCGTGAGCCCGAACTCCTTGATGAGGCGCTGGTAGGCCCGGGCAGCCTCCAGCGGATTGAGATCCTTGCGCTGGAGGTTTTCGATCAGCGCCATCTCCATCGCCTCGGCATCCGTGGCCGGACGAACGATGGCCGGAATTTTTCTCAGGCCTGCGAGCTTGGCCGCGCGCCAGCGGCGCTCGCCCGCGATCAGTTCATAGCCGCCGTCCCCCAGACGCCGCACCAGGACCGGCTGCAGCACGCCTTTCACCTTGACCGAGTTGGCCAGCTCTTCGAGCTCGGCCGCGTTGATGGCGCGGCGCGGCTGAAAGGGGTTGGGCGAAACGAGCGAGAGCGGGATCTCCTCGATTTCATCCCGTCCACCGGTGGCGACGGGAATCAGCGTTTGCAGCCCTCTACCGAGCGCCTTTTTTTGCATGGGCCAGGACTTCCTTGGCCAGGCTCAGGTACGCCTGCGCCCCGGAGGATGCGACGTCGTACATGAGCACTGGCGCCCCGTGGCTAGGCGCCTCCGCCAGCCTGATGTTACGGGGAATCACGGTTTTGAACATCCTGTCAGAAAAATACTTACGTATCTCATCGGCTACCTCCCAGTGGAGGTTGTTCCTCCCGTCGAACAGGGTCAGGAGGATGCCTTCGATGACCAGCGCCTTATTCAAGGACCTGCGCACCATCTCGACGGTCTGCATCAACCGCCGGAGTCCCTCCATCGCGTAGAACTCGCACTGGACAGGGACCAGCAGGCTATGTGCCGCGACCAGAGCGTTCACGGTGAGGAGCCCCAGCGCCGGCGGGCAATCCACCAGCACGAATTCATATTGGCTAGCCGCATCTCCCAGGGCCTGTCGGAGAATCAACTCCCGGTTTTCTACTGGAGTCAGCTCGACTTCCGCCGCAGCCAGATCCGCCTCGGAGGGGACCACGTCAAGCCGAGGAACGGCTGCCTTCACGAGCACTTCCGAGACCTTCCGGCCTCGGACCATGACGTCATACGTCGAAAGCGCAATGCCCTCCAAGTCGACCCCCACGCCGCTCGTGGCATTGGCCTGCGGGTCCAGGTCCACCAGGAGGACGGTCCGTTCCGCCACCGCCAAGGACGCCGCCAAGTTGATGGCGGTGGTGGTCTTGCCGACCCCGCCCTTTTGATTGGCAATGGCGATAATCCGCCCCATCGAAGAGGCCCATGCTAGCAATTGGGCGAGAAGGTGTCAACGAAACGGCACTGTTCCACGTGGAACAACGGGGATGAACAAACGCGAAATTAAGAGCGGGTCCTGTCGCCGATCGACACCATCCGCAAGAAATCATAGAAACCCCGCTCTAATCAGTTTTAGAGGAAGGTGCGAGGAGGGTCAGGGTGCGGGGATTGTTCGTGAAGGGAAGCGTAAAGGATTCTTGCCGGATGAGCCGGTACCCAGGCGGGATGACCTCCAGAGGACTGGCTCGAAACAGCAGCACCGTGCCATTGGAGGCCAGCAACCGGGGAGATTCGGCTAACAGCAGTTCCGGTTTCAGGGCGCGGGTCGTCACGAGGTCGAATGGTCCAGCCTGGCCCGGTTTGAGGTCCTCGATCCTGGTGATGAAGACCGATACGCCGGTCACCCCCAGCAGGCCGATCATATGGTGGAGAAAGGCCGCTTTCTTCTGGGAGGGTTCGAGCAGCGTGACTGCCAACTCCGGATCGTGAAGCTTCAGCACCAACCCAGGAAAACCTGCGCCCGAGCCCACATCCAGGACGCGGAGCCCTGGACCCGGCCGGATCAGCCCAGGACCAACCTTGAAGACCTTGAAGGCAGCGAGCGAGTCGAGGAAGTGCTTGGTAATAATGTCGGCTTCCTCGGTCAGGCCGGAGAGGTTGACCTTAGCATTCCAGCGAACCAGTTCCTGGAGATAGAGGACCAGTCTGGCGACGGTATGGGGAGACAGGGGAACGCCCAGCTCGAGTCCCCCCTTCATCAGGGCCGAAGCCGGCGAGGACGACTGCTCTGGAGCCGGTGGGCTAGGGGGCATGTTCCACGTGGAACATTGACGCTACTAGGCGGCGCTGCGCCGCGACCGCTCAAGTGCGACCTGGAGGAGAGAGATGGCGGCAGGGGTTACCCCCTCGATCCGCGAGGCTTGCCCGAGAGAATGGGGGCGGACTCTCTGGAGCTTCTCCAGGACTTCCCGCGAGAACCCCTTGACGTAAGTATAGTCAAAATCAGGAGGGATTCTGCGCGACTCCAGCCGCTTGAAGTTATCCACATCATGGGATTGACGGTGGATATATCCCTCGTACTTGGCCTGGATCTCGACCTGCTCACGAACGGCCGCGTCGGGGTGGCCATCCACCGCTGCCAGCCCGATCACTGCCTCGTAGTCCAGTTCTGGCCGCCGCAGGAGGGCCTCAAGGGTGAGGGCGGCACCTAGGCTTTCCAGCCCCAGGGCCTCGGCGCGAGCCAGGAACTCAGGGGTCAGTTTGGGGCGGGTCTTTCGGAACCGCTCCCGCTCCCGGGCGATAGCATCCCGCTTCTCGCAGAACATCCGGTATCCGTCCTCCAGGATCAGTCCCAACCGGTAGCCGGTGTCAGTCAATCGCAGGTCGGCGTTATCTTGGCGCAAGAGCAGACGGTATTCGGCCCGCGAGGTAAACATGCGGTACGGTTCGCGGGCGTCTTTGGTAATGAGATCGTCGATCAGCACCCCGATGTAGGCGTCCGAGCGGTCCAGGATGCAGGGAGTCTGGCCCCGGAACTTGAGAACGGCGTTGATGCCGGCCATGAGCCCCTGCGCGGCCGCCTCCTCATATCCCGACGTGCCGTTGATCTGCCCTGCGTGGAAAAGCCCTTCGACCAGCTTCGTCTCCATCGTGGGATGAAGCTGACGCGGCGGGAAGTAGTCATACTCCACGGCGTACCCCGGCCTGAGCATCCTGGCTTGCTCAAGGCCGGGGATGGTCTTGAGGAAGGCGGCCTGGACATCCACTGGCAAGCTCGTCGAGATACCGTTCGGGTAAAACTCATTCGTGTCCAGCCCTTCCGGTTCGATAAAGATCTGGTGGCGGGGCTTGTCGGCGAACCGCACCACCTTGTCCTCGATCGACGGGCAGTAGCGCGGGCCTGTGCCCTCGATCACGCCGGTGAACATCGGCGAGCGGTCCAGGTTGTCCTGGATAATGCGGTGCGTCTCGGCATTCGTGTACGTGAGATGGCAGCAGACCTGCGGCATCGGGATCCGTTCCGTGCGGAACGAGAACGGCGTCGGCGGGTCGTCGCCCGGCTGCGGGGTCAAGACCGAGAAGTCGATGGTGTCCCGGTCCAGGCGGGGCGGGGTGCCGGTCTTGAGCCGCCCCACCTCGAAGCCGAAGCCGCGCATGCAGTCGGAGAGGTGCTCGGCCGCGTCCTCACCGGCCCGTCCGGCAGGGAAGTGGTTTAACCCTACGTGAATTAATCCCTTAAGGAAAGTACCTGTTGTCAGGATGACGGCCTTGGCGGCGAGCCTGGCACCCGCGCCGGTGACGACCCCGCTGACTCGCCCGCCGACCGTCTCGATCCGATCCACGGTCCCGCGGTAGATCGTGAGGCTCGGCTGCGCGCGCAGCGTGGCCTGCATCGCCAGTCGGTACTGCTTCTTGTCGCACTGCGCCCGCAGCGACCGCACGGCCGGCCCGTTCCGCGTGTTGAGCATGCGGAACTGGATGCCAGTCTTGTCGGTGTTGCGACCCATCTCTCCGCCCAGCGCATCGATCTCCTTCACGAGGTGGCCCTTGGCGATGCCGCCGATCGCGGGATTGCAAGACATCTGCGCGATCTTGTCCTCCTCCATCGTGAGCAGGGCCGTGCGCGCGCCCATGCGGGCCGAGGCCAGCGCGGCTTCGCAGCCGGCATGGCCGCCGCCGACTACGAGCACATCGAAACGGTCGTCGTGCGCCCGGAGGATCATTTCCCGATGCAGAACTCCTTGAAGATGCGGTCGAGGATGTCGTCCGTTGTCGTCTCACCGATGATTTCGCCGATCGCGTTGATGGCCACCCGTAGGTCCGCCGCGATGCACTCGGCCGCCATGTGCCGCTGGACCGACGTAAGCGCCTGCTCGAGCGACGTCTTGGCCCGCTCTAGGGCCGAGCGGTGCCGCAGGTGGGTGATCAGCACGCCCTCGCTCGGCTCCAATCCCTGCGTAAGCACGGTGTCGCGGATCGCGTCCCGCAGCTCGTCCAGGCCAGCCCCCGTGGTCGCTGAGGTCCAGACTATCCGACGTGACCCGGCGAAACCCTTGAGGTCCGCGGGCTCCACGCGGGGAGGAAGGTCCGCCTTGTTCACGACCAGCACCGCTGACTTCTCCTGGAGCAGCTCCAGCGTACGACGGTCTTCGGGATCGAGCGGCGCATTTCCGTCGAGGACCATCAAGACCAGCTCGGCGCGGGCCAGCGCGTCGTGCGTGCGGCGTACTCCTTCGCTCTCGACCACATCCTGGGTCTCCCGCAGGCCGGCCGTGTCCTGCAGACGCACAGGGATGCCGCGCACGTTGACGAACTCTTCCAGGACGTCCCGCGTCGTGCCGGGGATTGGCGTCACGATCGCGCGGTCCGCCCTTGCCAGCGCGTTCAGCAGGCTGGACTTGCCCACGTTGGGCCGCCCGACCAGCGCAGCTGTCACGCCTTCCCGCAGGATACGCCCGTCCTCGGCGGTCCGGATGAGCCGCGCGACGCGCTCGCCAACCTTTTCAATGCCAACGGCCAGGGACTGCGGCGAGATGAACGTAATGCCCTCGTCGGAAAAATCAATGCCGGCCTCGACCTCCACCAGCAGGCGCGTCAGGCCTTCACGGATCCGGCTTAGTTCGTCGGATAGGGCTCCCCTGAGCTGCTCCAGCGCGACCCGCAGGCCGGTCTGCGACCGGGCTTGGATCAGGTCTATGACCGCCTCAGCCTGCGCGAGGTCCAGTCGGCCGTTGAGGAAGGCGCGCTTCGTGAACTCGCCCGGTTCGGCCAGCCGCGCGCCGCTGTGGATCAGCACCTCGAGCCCCAGACGGAGCACGAGGGGACCGCCGTGGCAATGGAACTCCACCACGTCCTCGCACGTGTAGCTGCGGGGCGCCTTCATGACGGCGACCAGGACCTCGTCGACGCGCTCGCCGGTACCGGGTGTGCGCAGCTCGCCGTGATGCAGCGTGTGGGTCTTGTAGTCGCGGACCGTCCGGCCTCCGGAGCCGACGAAGACCGCCGAGGCAATGTTGATGGCCTTTTCGCCGGACAGCCGGATGATGCCGATCCCGCCCTCACCAGGCGGAGTGGCAATCGCGCAGATCGTGTCGCCGGCATTCATGGGAGGTCAATTCGTAACCGGAACCGCTCTCCTGGGCAGGAGGTACCGGTCCGTGATGACTTGCTGGGCGATCGTGAGCACGTTGTTCGTCAACCAGTAGAGCACGAGCCCGGCCGGGAAAGTGATGAACAGGAACGTGAGGAACACCGGCAGCAGCAGCATAATCTGCGCCTGCTTGGGGTCCATGGTGGTCGGCTGGATCTTCTGCTGGATGAACATGGTGACCCCCATGAGGATCGGCAGGACGTAGTAGGGGTCCTGCACCGAGAGATCCTTCACCCACAGGATGAACGGCGCCTGCCTGAGCTCGATGGTCATGTACAGGATATTGAAGAGAGCGACGAACACGGGGATCTGGAAGAACATCGGCAGGCAGCCGCCGACCGGGTTCACCTTCCGCTCCTTGTAGAACTTCATGAGCTCCTTGTTGAGCCGCTCGCGGTCGTCGGCGTACTTCTTCTGCAGCGCCATCATCTCGGGCTGCACAGCCGCCATGTCCTTCATGGACTTGTAGCTCTTGTACGCGAGGGGGGCGAGCAGCAGCTTAATGAAGATCGTGATCATGATGATCGCGACGCCGTAGTTGTGCGTGATCTCGTGGAGGTAGCGGATCGCGTAGAACAGCGGCTTAGCCACTGCCCGCACGACGGACCAGCTCCCGTAGATGAACCAGCCGAAGTCGATCGTCTCCTCCAGTTCGAGCTTGAGTGCTGCCAGCGTGTCGTATGCCTTGGGGCCGACAAAGAGCCGGTACTTGCTGAGCAGTGTCCCGGCGGTGGCTGGGGTGCGCAGGCCCACCGACACCAGCTTCTCGCCTTCCTTGCGCACGACGGCGATGCGGGTCCCGGGATCGGCCGGGATCACGGCCGCCAGGAAGTACTTGTCCTGCAATGCGGCCCAGGTCACCTGCCCCGCCCGGAGATCTTCCTTCTCGGGCGTGTCCTTGGCGATCTTGCCGCTAATGAAGGTGGCCGGGCCGATAAAGCCGACGAAGCCTTCCTGCCACTCATGGATCCCGAAGTTCGTGCCAAGCGACAGGGTGGTCGAGCTGCTCACGCCAGTCGTCTCCATGGTAAGATCCACCAGGTAGCTGCCGTGGTGGAAGGTGAGGCGCTTACTGACCTGCACGCCAGTCTCCGGATCCGTGAAGGCGAAGCCGATGTCGGCGGCTGGCTGGGCCGGGCTCAGGGTGACGTCTTTGCCCGACACTGTATAGAGCCCTCGAGAGAGTCGCTCCTGCAGCTTGGCGTCCGGGACCTCCACGGTCAACGGGAGCGTGTGCGACACGTCCTGTGCCAGGGCGGGCACCAGCTGGATGGGCTTGGGGTCCCTGGGGTCGCTCGTCAGATACTGTTTGAGCTCCCAGCGCTTGATCACCCCGCCGCGGTTCGAGAGCACGACCTTGACGAGATCGGTCTCAACCGTCACCTCCTGTTCGCGCCCCTCAGTGGCAGATGTCGGCATCCTGGCAGACGGGGCGGGGGTCGGCGGGATCTGCGCGGAAGGCGGGGCGGTCGTCGTCACCGTGGCCGGCGCGGCGGTGTCCTTCTTTGGAGCGGCGGCCCTGGGCGCCACCGGAGCCGGCCGTTTGGCGAGACCCATCTTCTCCAGCAAATACGGATAGAGCACGATGACGGCCATCGAGAGGACGAGGAAGAGGATGATGCGCTTTTCCATGATGACTCTTCCTCAGCGGACCGGGTCGTAGCCCCCCGGATGGAACGGATGGCACTTGAGCAGGCGCCACACCGCCTGGACGAGGCCCCATGCCAGACCATGGCGCACCAACGACTCGCGCGCATAGGTCGAGCATGTTGGCACGAATCGGCAGCAGGGCGGACCGAGCGGCGAGAGCCACCGCTGATAGAAAGCGATCAGAGCCACGACGCTCCGGGTCATTGGGTGTCCCCTGAGGCCAGCAGCTTCGCCCTTGCCAAGAGCGCCTGCCAGCTTTCGCGTAGGTACTGTGCGGGCTCGGTCACGGATTCCCGTTTCGGCAAGACCAGCAGATCCAGCCCAGCCGGCAGCCGAGGCAGGCTCAGGCGGGCCAGCTCCCGGAACCGTCGCTTGGAGCGGTTGCGCCACACCGCACCGCCCAGTTTCTTGCCCACCACCACCCCGACGCGTGTGTGGTCCAAGGCGTTCCGGCGGTAGAGCAAGGTGAACAGCGGGCACGACACCCGCCTGCCTTCCTTGAGGACCAACCGGATCGCGGCGCTGTTACGAAGGAGATACTGGGAGCGGGCGGAGCGGGGCGAAACCACCGATCTCCGAGTCAGACGGTCAGCCTGTGCCGTCCCTTTGCCCGACGGCGTGCCAGGACCTTTCGGCCGCCTTTGGTCTTCATCCTTTCGAGAAACCCATGCGTACGTTTCCGCGCCAAATTCGAGGACTGCCGCATCGTGGCGGACATGCGAAACCTCCCAACCGAACTTGTTGGACCGGCACTTCGATCACCTGCGCCGGATAATCAATACCTCTTCCCGTACTCTATCCAATGCCGAAGGCGCATTATAAGAATCGTCCCGGTGGGTGTCAATCGCGTGGTCTCGCTAGTCCGGAGCCAGTTCCCGGATCGCCTGCAGCAATTCCACCGGATCGATCGGCTTATGAAACGTGCGCTTGGCTCCCAGGATCCTTGAGACGTCAAAGAAGAACTCGCGCCGCACCTCCCGATCCGAACCGGAGATGGCGATGATCTTCGCCTGGGGAAAGTCCCGTTTCAATTCATTGATGACCTCCATGCCATCTTTCACCGGCATCATGATATCGGTGATGATCAGGTCCGTGGGGTTTTTCCGGTAAAGCGCGATCCCTGTGACCCCATCCCGGGCCATGATCACCTCGTGGCCCGCCCCTTCGAGAATCTGCCCGAAGAGGTCCAAGGTCTGCACGTCATCATCAATGAACAGAATCCTGGCCACTCTTCCGTCCGCGCTACGGCAGTCAGTCTCCCTCATCCGGCGCACCGCCGGATCGGGCTAGGTCGTCAATCGCAATCGTGTCGGGGTTCAGCTTGCCCGCCGCCTTGGTCATGCGGTCGAAGGTCTCATCGAATGAGAGCGGTTCGGCCTCCTTGGGCCGGAAGCGAATCGGATTGATCCGCGCGACGACGAAGCTCTTGAGGTACGGGCTGGTGAGGCCCCTGGCCTTCAACGCCTCGACCTTTCGGGCGACCAGATCGTCCAGCGCAAGCACGGTTTTGGCCCGCGCCTGGCGGGCCTCCAAAGCAGCGCTCAAGGAGCCTTTCATGAACTGATCCACGCGCTTGAGCACTGGATGGTAGGCGCCGCCGCTGAACCGCGGCCGCTCCTCGTAGCAGATCCCCAGCGTGATGAGGGCCGGCTCCTCGAACTCCAGCGTGTAAGTCTCCTCCGTGGCGCTGTCGAGTCTCGTCAGCTCCTTGTACATGCGGATGACCTCCAGCGCCTTCTCCCGCAAATTGTGTGCCTTCTCGGTGTTCAGCGCAAGGATCTGATAGGCCGCAGCGGCCTCCGGCACCACGATCGCCGTGATGCTCTTCGCGCCCAGAGTCTTCATGGCCGAGAGGCGATGGTGGCCGTTCGGCGTCCAATACCTGGCCGTGCCTACCTGCGGCGCGCGCACCGCGATGATCGGATCGAGGAAGCGCCCGAGCTTGCCGATCACGGCCTCGAGCTTGCGGACGTGCGTCTCCGAGAGGTTGCGTTGGTAGGGGGTGGGCTCCACCTTTTCAATCGGGAGCGCGGCCATGAGGAGCCAGCGTCCGCCGAAGGGCTCACGGTATATGGCGAGCACCTTCCCGCCGTCGTCCTCGACCGCGCGATGGAGCTCGGCGACCTCTCCTGGCGGCGCCGCCGCCAGCAGTTCCGCGGCCGCCAGCCCAGTCGAGACCCCGGCGGGCTTCCGCCGCCGCACGGTACCCGCGTCCTTTGCTTTCCGTGGCTTTCTCTCCGCCATAGGGAGTACTTATAGTAGAGGAGCCCGTCGCAAAAGAAAAGCTCGCGGCGCCACCATGCTTGCTATCGTCTCCTGCTTTCTGTAGCCTACGCTCTGTTTTGCTGTCCTGCCAGAGGAACTCATCCGTGAAACACCCTGCGCGCGCCCGTTCGGTGATAGTGGTTCTTGCTGTCTTGCTCTCCGCGCCGGTCGCGCCTACAGAGATTCAGAACCTGGCGCTCCCTCCACAGCCCACCGGCGGGCCGACCGCGGGCGAATACTGGGCGTTGATCATCGGCATCGACAACTACCACCACGGGCTTCCGTTGCAGACCGCAGTCAGAGACGCGATGGAGGTGCGCGACGAACTCGTGCAGCGCCATGGGGTCCGGCGCGAGCGGCTCATCGAATTGTTCAACGAGCAGGCCACGCGGCAGAACATTGCCTATGCCCTCTTTCGCCTGAGCGACGAAGCGAAACCTGACGATGTTGTCCTGATCTACTTCGCCGGCCACGCGCAATACGACAAGGACGGCCGTCTGCAGTGGTGGGTGCCGGTTGAGGGAACGCCTCTGACGCCGGAGACGTTGCTGACGGACGCCGCAATCCAGGAAGAGCTGCAGGGCATGAAGGCCAATCAAATGCATTTGTTTCACGTGATGACCGGGGCCGCGAGGGAGCTCCATCTCGCCCAACCAAATCTCCAGGCTGAAAGTGAGACCCTTGAACAAGAACAACGGCAGGCGGAAGAGCACGCGAAATTAGAAGCGGCGAGACGGCAGGAGGAGGAACGCAACCGGCTCGCCGCAGAAGAAGCCCAACGAGCTGCGGAGGAACAAGCCCGGCTGGAGGCCGAGCGGGTGGCCCACGAGCAGGAAGCGCTGGCCAAACAACAAGCTGAGCAACAGCGGCTGGAAGAAGAACGCCGACGGATCGCCGAGGAGCAGGCCAAACGGGAGGCGGAAGAACGCGCCCGCCTGGAAGCCGAACGGCTGGCGCGAGAGCAGGAAGAGCTGGCCAAACAGCAAGCTGAGCAAAAACGATTGGAGGCGGAACGCAACCGGCTCGCTGAAGAAAAAGCCCAACAAGACGCGGCGGAGCAAGCCCGGCAAGAGGCCGAGAGGCTCGCCAAGCAAGAGCGCCTAGCCCATGAGCGAGAAGAACGGACCAAGCATCAGGCCGAGCAACAGCGGTTGGAAGAAGAGCGCAAACGCGCGGCCGCGGAACAAGCCCGCCGCGAAGAGGCGCAGCGCAAGCTCGCGGAAGAGCACCGCCGCACGGAAGAGCAGGCCAAGGCCCGAGCAGAGCAGCGTTCGAAGCCGATTGAAGAGGCTCGTGTACGACCCTTTACGCCTTTTACGCCTCCGCCTGCAGGCAGGGAGTTGATCGGTAAGGACGGCGCACCGATGGTGCGGGTGCCCGCCGGTGAGTTCACGATGGGCGGCAACAGTATGGATAACCCTCGGCACCCGGTCTATCTTGACACTTTCTATATGGACAAGTACGAGGTCACCACCTCGCGCTACGCTGGATTCTTGCAGGCGACCGGGCGACAGCTGCCGTTTAAATGGAGCGAGGTGGGCCTGGTGAGCCATGGGGACCGGCCCGTCATCGGCGTGACCTGGGAGGATGCTGACGCCTACTGCCGGTGGGCCGGCAAGCGCCTACCGACCGAAGCCGAATGGGAGAAGGCCGCCCGGGGCACGGACGGCCGAGAATACCCCTGGGGCAACGAGGCACCGACATCCCGGCACGCGAACTTCAACAAGTGCTGCGAGTGGAAAGGCTATGGCGTGCTTGCCATCGTCGGGAGTCTGGAGGCCGGCCGGAGCCCCTATGGGATCTACGACCTGGCGGGAAACGTCTCGGAATGGGTGGCGGACTGGTACGACAAGACCTCCTACAAGTACGAGCTAGACCGGAATCCGAAAGGGCCCGCAGACGGCGAGGAGAAGGTGGTGCGAGGCGGGTCGTGGTACGACTCAGGGCTGCTCCAACGCTCCGCGCTTCGGTCTCGGAGTTACCCGTCGGCCCCCAGCACCGACCGCGGGTTCCGCTGCGCCAAAGACGCCAAGTAAAGATGGTGGAGGCGAGGGGAGTTGAACCCCTGTCCGAAGACCGTCAGCGAAGGGCTTCTACATGCGTAGCCGACGATTTGGGGGTTCGCTTCCGTCCACGCCCGTCGGCAGGCTTAGAACGGTTGCTAGCCCAGTGTGTCTCGCCCGTCGCCGCTGAGCACCGCCGCCGGACCAGCCCGCTATCGTCGCCTCTTCCCCCGCGCAGGCATCAGGAGAGAGACGTCACTGCTTAATTAAGCAGCGAGTGCCAGCTCTTGGTTGGCAGTTATGTTTTCCGGACTTTTACGAGTTCCCGGAGCTCGGCATGCCACCCTGGCCTCATGATCCCCGTCGAAGCCGTTCGCCCCCTTTCCATGTTTTAAGGTCGTTCCTTCTAGTTCCAAAAGAATAGCATCTGCCTTGCTCGCATTCAAGGCGGTGAGTTCTTGGGGGTGGCGCCGTCAATGTCGCCGAAGGCGGAGGGGTGACGTAGAGCGGGCGCACGGGCGGAGCGGAGGGCGCTTGCAGCCGAGTCCGCGGGGCTGTGACGGCGAGAAGCGCCAGAGCACGTCCGGGCTGCTCGGCGGCAGGACCCCGGCGCCGCAGGCGACAGGACCCGCTCTTATATCCGTCCTTTCGTCCTCTCCCCTTTGCGGTGCCCCCGGCCTAGCAGGAACACCGCGAACTCCCTCGCGCCTCTCATGCGCTGCTCCAGCGGGTTCTGCTTGATCCCTTCGTTCTTCAGGTGCTGTTCGAATTTCTCCAGGGCTTGCCCCATGAATTCTTCGAAGAGCGAGTTGTCGAAGAGGGTCTTTATCTTCATGGTGGCCTCCTCCGTCTTGACGGGCATGCAGCAGCGGGCTACGATACTTCATGGCCAAGCGTCCCGGCTTGATGGCGATCCCGGATGTCCTCGGCCTGCTTCTCAAAAGTCACGGGATGGAGACCCGCATGCTGGAGTACACGCTCCAGCAGCACTGGCCCGAGATCGTCGGCGAGCACATCGGACACCATACCTGGCCCGAATCCATCCGCCACCGAAAACTCTACCTGATCGCCGAGAACTCGGTCTGGCTGCAGCAGCTCCGGTTCCTGAAACCGGAGCTCCTGGCGAAGCTCTCATCGTGCGTCGGCGGTGACGCCATCACCGACATCGTCTTACGCGTAGGAACGCCGCCTGCTCCTGAAGTCGAAGTAACCTGTTCGGCCCAACTTCCTCCTACCACAGCGGAGACAAGGGCCACCCTGCCCGATGACGTGCAGGCTTCGATCGAGGCGGCCGTCCAACCAGTCCACGATCCTGCCCTCCAAGCGCGGCTCCGCGCCCTGTTTGAGAAATCGGCATCCTCCTAGCTCTTTCCCGCCTTGCCTTGAAAGAGGATGCGCGCGCCCACAGACGGCCTCTCGCCCTTTGCGCCCGATTCCGGCACAAACCCCATGGCGCCAAGCTCCGTGTCGCCCGTGAGACGATACAGACCTCGCACGGCACGTTCGAAGCCGCCCCGGCCCAGCGGATCCCTGCCGCTCATGTACTCTTTCAGAGAAGCTTCTTCCGACAGGCCCGGATTGTCGAACACGTAGATCGTCACGCGCTGGTACAGGCCGGCCTGGTCGCCGGGCGTAGTGGGCTTGATCTTAAGACACGCGAACTGGTTTCGGTCGCCGTGGCCCACGGTCTGGAACCGCACGAGGAGTGCTTCGATTTCAATGTCCGTCGTGCGGGGCGGCACGTCGACGGTCACGATCTCTCCCTGCTGCGCCATCACGCTATAGGGGGGAATGGAACGGTCCGGCGCGGTCAGGATCATGCCGCCCACCGTGATGACGATCAGGCCGATGCAGAGCGTGAGCGCGGTCTTGACGAGGGGGTCGAGGGGCTTCTTGGGCTGCTCACCCTCCATTGTTCCCAGTGGCGGGGCCGGGCTCATCCCCGTTCGAACCCACGCCGCCGCCCTCGCCGGCACCCTCGATTGACGACTCGGCCAGCTTGGCCACGCCCACGACACGGTCGGTTTCTGTCATGTCGATCAGCCGCACCCCCTGCGCGTTGCGGCCGATCTCGCGCACGTCGTCCACCCGCGTGCGGAGGATCTTGCCCTCGGCCGTCATGACCATGATCTCGTCCCCGTCGCGAACCTGATGGAACGAGACCGCGGGCCCGTTCTTCTCGGTCACCTTGACGCTGATGATGCCCTTGCCGGCCCGGCCTTGGAGCCGATATTCGCTCACAAGCGTGCGCTTGCCATAGCCCCGCTCCGTGACCGTGAGGATGGACGTGGTGGAGTCGGGGGTGATCGTCTCCATGCCGATCACGTAGTTCCCCTCGTCCAGGGTGATGCCGCGCACGCCGTGGGCGGTGCGGCCCATCGGCCTGACGTCCTCTTCCTTGAAGCGGATGACGATCCCGTCGCGGGTGCCGAGCAAAATCTCGCGCTGGCCGTCCGTGATCTCTACGCCGATCAGCTTGTCACCCTCATCCAGCGTCAGCGCGATGATCCCACCCTGGCGCGGATTCCTGTACGCCGACAGCTCCGTCTTCTTGATGGTACCCATCCGCGTCGCCATGACCACATAACGGTCTTCGCGGAACGCCTGGACGGGCAGGGTGGCCGTCACCTTCTCGTCCCCGGAAAGGGCGAGGAGATTGACCATCGCCTTGCCCTTGGCGGCCCGGCCAGCCTCAGGGATCTCGTGTACTTTTAACCAGTACACCTTCCCGGCATCCGTGAAGAACAGGAGGTAGTCGTGTGTCGAGGCCGTGAAGAGGGTCTCGACGAAGTCCTCCTCCTTGGTCCCCATCCCAATCTTCCCCTTGCCGCCGCGCCGCTGCGCCCGGTAAAGGGAGACGGGATTGCGCTTGATGTAGCCGGCGTGGGAGATGGTCACTACCACCTCCTCCTGCGCGATCAGATCCTCGATGTTGATCTCGGCCTCCTCCGGAACGATGAGGGTCCGCCGCTCGTCTTGGTACTCCTCCTTGAGGGCCAGGAGCTCGTCCTTGATGATCTGCCGGACCAGTGCCTCGGAGGCCAGCACGGACTTGAGGTGGGCGATCTTCTTGATGGTCTCTGCGTACTCCTGGATGAGCTTCTCGCGTTCGAGTTGCGTGAGGCGTTGCAGTTTCATGTCCAGGATGGCGTTGGCCTGGATCTCCGTCAGGCGGAACTGCCGTGAGAGGCCGGTGCGGGCCTCCTCCGGTGAGTGCGACCGCTTGATCAGCGCGATCACGGCGTCCAGGTTGTCCAGCGCGATCTTAAGGCCTTCGAGGATGTGGGCCCGCTCTTCGGCCTTGCGCAGGTCATACGCGGTCCGGCGAAGCACGACCTCTCGCCGGTGCTCGGTGAAAGCCTCCAAAATCTGCTTGAGGTTCAGCACCTCGGGGCGGTTGTTGACCAGTGCCAACATGATCACCCCGAACGTACTCTGCATCGGCGTGTGCTTGTAGAGGTTGTTCAGCAGTATGAGAGGGATCTCGCCCTTCTTGAGCTCGATGACGATCCGCATACCGTCCCGGTCCGACTCGTCCCGGAGGTCTGCCACGCCGTCGATGCGCTTCTCCTGGATCAAATCCGCGATCTTCTCGATCAGCTTCGCCTTGTTGACCTGGTAGGGAATCTCGGTCACGACGATCCGGTCGCGTTCCGTGCGCTCGTCGGTCTCGATGACGACCTTCGCCCGCAGCGTGAGGAGCCCGCGCCCGGTCGTGTAGGCATCCCTGATCCCCTGGGTGCCATAGATGTAGCCGGCGGTGGGGAAGTCCGGCCCCGGGATGACCTCCATGAGCTCCTCGACCGTCGTGTCCGGGTTCTCGATCAGCTTGATGAGGCCTGCCACAACCTCGCCCAGGTTGTGGGTCGGGATGTTCGTCGCGTACCCGACTGCGATCCCGCCGGCACCGTTGACGAGGAGGTTCGGCGCCTTGGCCGGCAGGACCAGTGGCTCCATGCGCGACTCGTCATAGTTGGGGCGGAAGTCGACGGTCTCCTTGTCGATGTCGGCAAGCATCTCCTCGGCAAGCTTCGTGAGGCGCGCCTCGGTGTACCGCATCGCGGCCGGGGGATCGCCGTCCACTGAACCGAAGTTGCCCTGGCCATCTGCCAAGGGATAGCGCATGTTGAAGTCCTGCGCCATCCGCACGAGGGTGTCGTAGATCGCCGCGTCGCCGTGTGGGTGGTAGTTCCCCATGATCTCGCCGACGATCTTGGCGGACTTGCGGTAGGCTCGGTTGTGGACCAGGCCCATCTCGTGCATGCCGTAGAGGATCCGGCGGTGGACCGGCTTGAGTCCGTCCCGGACGTCGGGAAGCGCGCGTCCCACGATCACGCTCATCGCGTAATCGAGATAGGACGAGCGCATCTCGTCTTCTATCGCGACCTGCGTCAGTCTCTCGTCAACAGGCATGCGCTATCTCCTTATGCGGATGCTGACATCTTGCGGGTGATGCCGCATGGGATCCGCTCTTCGATTTCGCTACACATCCAAATTCCTCACTTCGAGCGCGTGCTGCTGGATGAAGTCGCGCCGCGGCTCCACCTCGTCGCCCATGAGGATCGAAAAGATGTCCTCCACGCCGGTGAAGTCCTCAAGCTTGACCTGGAGCAGGGTGCGGGTTTCCGGGTTCATCGTGGTCTCCCAGAGCTGCTCGGGGTTCATTTCGCCGAGACCCTTGTACCGCTGCAGCCCGATCCCTTGCTTGCCGATCTCCAGGATCGCGCGGACCAGTTCGGCCGTTCCTGGGCCCTCCTTCTCCTCCCCCTTTGCCTTGAGTTTGTACGGGGGCCGCCCCAGCCCGATGGCGGACGGGGCAAGCTTCTGCAGCTCCCGGAAGTTGGCCGATCCGACCAACTCATGGGTGATCTCCATGGTGTGCGCCATCCCGTTTGACTGGATCTGGCAGATGACCTTGTTGGACTCGTGCTCCTCGTCTTCGGCGATGTCTAGCGCGATCTGCGCTTTGGGGTAGGCAGCCGTTACCGCCTTCTTGGCGTTGGCCACCACTTTCTTGAGCGCCGCCGCGTTCTTGAGGAGGTCCCGGTCAAGGCCCGGCTCGTCCACGAAGGCGCGCAGGATGCTCGCCTCGTGCCGCTTCTTCCCGAAACGGGTCAAGAGCCCTTCGAAGGCGATGAGCTTCTTGAGGATCGGCAGCAGACGCCGCCCGGTGACGAAGGTCTGACCGCTCTCAACGTAGACCTCCACTTCTTCGACCGCCAGGTCCGCCAGATACTCGTTGAGGGCGTTCTCATCCTTGAGGTACTTCTCGGTCTTGCCCTTCTTGACTTTGAAGAGCGGCGGCTGCGCGATGTAGATGTACCCGCGCTCGATGAGCTCGGTCATCTGGCGGAAGAAGAACGTCAGCAGCAGCGTCCGAATGTGGCTCCCGTCCACGTCAGCGTCGGTCATCAGGATGATCTTGTGGTAGCGGGCGCGGGCGATGTCGAAGGCTTCTTTGTCGTCCTTGCTGGAGTCGCCGTCTTCCCGTTGGCGCCCAATGCCGGTGCCGAGCGCCATGATCAACACCCGGATCTCTTCGTTGGAGAGCATCTTGTCAAACCGTGCCTTCTCCACATTGAGGATCTTGCCCTTGAGCGGCAGGATGGCCTGGAAGCGCCGGTCGCGGCCCTGCTTGGCGGAGCCGCCGGCCGAGTCGCCTTCCACGATGAACAGCTCGCTGTGGGCCGGATCCTTCTCGGAACAGTCGGCGAGCTTGCCGGGCAATGAGCCGCTGTCCAGGGCGCTCTTGCGGCGGATCAACTCCTTGGCCTTGCGAGCCGCGTCGCGTGCCCGCGCGGCGTCGACGGCCTTGCCGACGATCCGGCGGGCGATCGGAGGGTTTTCTTCGAAGTACGCCCCGAGGGCCTCGTTGACGGCCGCCTCGACGATCCCCTTCACCTCGCTGTTCCCCAGTTTGGCCTTGGTCTGGCCTTCGAACTGGGGGTTCCGCAGCTTCACGCTGATGACAGCGGTGAGCCCCTCGCGGACGTCATCCCCGGTCAGCGACTCCGCGTCCTTCTTCAGCAGGTCGTTCGCGTTCGCGTAGTTGTTGATCGTGCGGGTGAGCGCCGCCTTGAAGCCGACCAGATGGGTGCCGCCCTCGCGTGTATTGATGTTGTTGGCGAAGGAGAAGATGTTCTCCGCGTAGCCGTCGTTGTACTGGAGGGCGACATCCAAGATCATGTCGCTCTTCTCGACGCTGATGTAGATGGGCTTGTGCAGCGGGGTCTTCGCCTCGTTGAGGTGCTCGACGAACGACACGATCCCGCCCTTGTAGCGGAACACCTGTTCCTTGGCCGGCTCCTTGCGCTCATCCTTGAGCGAGATCTCCAGGCCCTTGTTGAGGAAGGCCAGCTCGCGCAGGCGCTGGGCCAGGATATCGAAGCTGAACTCCGTGGTCTCGAATACCTCGGGGTCCGCCTTAAACGTGATCATCGTGCCGCGCCGTTTGGTCTTGCCTGTGACCTTCAGGGGGGCGGTGGGCTTGCCGCGCTCGTAGCGCTGCTCGAAGACTTGGCCGTCCTGCCAGATCTCCATCTCCAGCCACTCGGAGAGCGCGTTCACGACCGAGATGCCCACGCCGTGGAGGCCGCCCGACACGGTGTAGGCGCCCTGCTCGAACTTCCCGCCGGCATGGAGCATGGTGAGGGCGACCTCGGCGGCGGACTTCTTCTGCGTGGGGTGCATGCCTGTCGGGATGCCCCGGCCGTTGTCCACCACCGTGACGCTGCCGTCAATGTGGATCGTGACCTCGATCATCTCGCCGAACCCGGCCATGTGCTCGTCAACGCTGTTGTCCACAACTTCGTACACGAGGTGGTGGAGGCCCTCGGGACTGGTGCTCCCGATGTACATGGCAGGGCGCTTGCGGACGGCGTCGAGGCCCTCCAGCACCTTGATCTGCTCGGCGCCGTAGGAGTCGCGCGGCCCGTTCTCGATCTTGGTCTCGTCCGTGGCCATAGACCTCCTTCGCTATACCCTCCCTAGATCTTCATCGGCATGACGACGCACAGGAAGCCTGGGTCGCCGTCCGATTTCATCAGGCAGGGGTTTAAGGGGCTGTTGATCTCCATAGTGACTGACTCGCCGTCCATCACGGCCAGCGCATCGAGAATGTACCGGGCGTTGAAGCCGGTGGTCAGGCTTTCCCCGCGGTACTGCGCCGGCACCTCTTCGGTGGCCTCTCCAAGGTCGGGGTTGCTCGTGTGCAGGGTGAGCGTGCCTGCTTGCAGCATAAGCTTGACCGCGTTCGTCTTGTCTTTTGAGAGCACGGCGACCCTTCGGAGTGCGCCCTCCATCGCAGCCCGCTCGATCACCGCCTTCTTGGCGCTCTCCTTCGGGATGACCTGCTGGTAGTTGGGATAGGTCCCCTCCATGACCCGCGAGGTCAGGTACAGCCCGCTCTTCTGGAAGGTAACCAGATTCTTGGTGAAGCCCAGCAGCGGCTCGCCCTCCTCTTCCTCGAGCAGCCGCCGCATCTCCTGAGCCGCCTTGCGCGGAATGATGGCCTTGACCTCTTTGGGAAGGTCTGTTCCTGCATGCGCCAGTTCGCTCTCGGCGATCGCCAGGCGATGCCCATCGGTGCCGACCAGTTTCATCGTAACCTTCTTTTCAGAGGAGAGCAGCGTGATCAACAGGCCGTTGAGAATGTAACGCGCGTCGTTGTCGCCGACCGCGAAGAGGGTCTTGCGGAGCAGCGACGCAAGTCCGCTCCCAGGAATGGCCACCCGCCCTTCGCGCTCAATCGTGGGCAGCGCCGGGAACTCCGACGCCGCCATCCCGACTATCTTGAACTGGCTCCGACCGGCTTGGATCTGGACCCAGTTGTTCTCCTGCGTCGTGAATATCACCTCGCCGTCCGCCACCTCCTTGAGGATCTCGTAGAGCTTGCGCGCGGAGAGGGTGACGCTCCCGGCCTGCAGGACCTCGGCTTTGTAGTGTCCCCGGATGCCGATCTCAAGGTCCGTTGCCACCAGTTCGACCCCGTCCTGCTTCGTCTCCAGCAAGATGTTGGAGAGCACTGGCATGGTATTGCGCTTCTCCACTATTCCCTGGACGCGCTGCAGCCCGGTCAACAACTCGTCCCTGGCTATCTTGATCTTCATCGGCCTGCCTCCTTCTGGGCTTATGCGCTGGTGATCTGGCGCTTCAACTCCTCGAGTATTCCGAGCAGGCCGGAATCGCTCTGCTTTCCCTTCTCGACCTGCTTGCACGCGTGCATGACGGTGGTATGGTCCTTGCCCCCGAAGTGCCGCGCGATTTCGGGATAGGACTGCTGTGTGATCTCCCGGCACAGGTACATCGCGATCTGCCGCGGATATACCAGCGCCTTCGTTCGCCGCTTGGACTTCAGGTCCGCCACCTTGATGTGGAACTTCGTCGCGACGACCTCCTGCACCACGTCGAGTGTGATCACGCGCTTTTTCTCGTCGACCAGTTCCTTGAGCACGTTTTGCGCCATCTCGAGCGTGATAGTCTGGCCGGTCAGCGACGCGTAGGCCCCGAGCCGGATCAGCGAACCTTCCAGTTCCCGGATGTTCGCCTTGATATTGGTAGCCACGAACAACGCAACATCGTCAGGGATCCTAATTCCTTCGCGCTCGGCCTTGTCCCGGAGGATGGCGATTCGGGCCTCTAGGGGGTAGGGCTGGATGTCCGCCACGAGGCCCCAGTCGAGACGGGAACGCAATCGCTCCTCCATCTCGCGGATGTCCTTGGGATATCGGTCGCTTGACAAGACGATCTGCTTACGGGCCTCGAAAAGGCTATTGAAGGTGTGGAAGAATTCCTCCTGGGTCGCCTGCTTGCCGGCGATGAACTGGATGTCGTCCACCAGCAGCATGTCGATGTTGCGGTACCGGCGGCGAACATCAATCATCTTGTCGTACCGGATGCCGTTGATGACCTCGTTGGTGAACTGCTCAGACGTCACGTACGCGATCCGGAGATCCGTACGCTCGAGAACGTAATTGCCTATTGCGTGCATGAGGTGCGTCTTCCCGAGCCCCACGCCTCCGTAGATCAGCAACGGGTTATAGGCAGCAGCTGGCGACTCAGCGACCTTCATGCTTGCGGCCCTGGCCAGTTGGTTGTTTGGAGAGGCAACGAAATTATCAAATGAGTACCTTAAGTTTATCTGCCCCGTTCTTCTTCCACGCGTTGCCCCCGCGATCCCTGGCCGGTCAAGGCTTTCGCGGGATGCGGCTTTCTCTTGTGGTTCCGCTTCAGATACGACAAAGCCCACGCGCAAGTTATACTGCCCCGTCGTATCCCTTAAAATTTGTTCTAAAAGGCCTTGGTAGTGATCCCGTATCCAGTCGCGATAGAATCTGTTGGGAACCCTGACCCTAGCCTCGGTCTCATTGAGTTCTCCTAGGGATATGCCTTGGAACCACGTATCGAAGATTTCCTTCGACACCTGTTCTCGGAGCCGGCCAACGCTTGTTTCCCAAATGGCGGTTACGTCCACAGCAAATCCTTAATTTTTAAGACTCCACAGTTCTTTCCACACCTGTGGATAATATCCACGCATCTGCATACACGCCTGCCTTACACATCTGATGGAGACCATCATCTTCTCACCACACTGTCAATCTATCCCCAGCGCACATTCCGAGTTACCCCCAATCTCCTCAGACACACAACCATCCCATATAGTTGATCGTCGAATGTAATTTTTTTCTGTCCACACCATGCACAATCACTCCTCTTACTACTTCCTACTCCTCTTAATTTCTAAAACAACACCGGAAGAGAAGGACAAAAGCACTTACCATGTGATAACCCTGTCTACCTTGAAGATCATCTCGACGAGTTGCTCATACGTGAGTTCATCCTGTTCTTGCGCCGAAGGATTCTCTGTGAGATGGCGTACCGTATACTGAGGCAACGGAAGTGCTATTTTCCTTGGCGACAAGAGGACGACGACAGGGGACGTGGCAGCAGGAGGTTGAGAACTAAGAATCTGGAGTGCAAGAGGATTAGGAGCGGCTTTGAGGAGATGGAGCGTCATCTATGCATTCCTACGAGAAAACGATGACCCGGTCTACTGATTCGAATACGGCGGAAATTTCTGCCGCGGTGATAGGCTTCGTCACGACGCCAGCGATATAGCGACGAGGTGTTTCCGCATCCATTGCGATTAAGAAGGGCGTTTTCCACTCAACGAAGACAGGGAGATG
>JACXTT010002526.1_pt1 | contig 28909 bp, 22 predicted proteins | sample 9270951 | NCBI WGS metagenome assembly JACXTT01 (sample SAMN15532306, study PRJNA645909) | rock metagenome | isolation source: weathered quartz diorite | place: Puerto Rico | collected 2017-06-21 | reverse complement strand
CTTCGATTTGATTGTTGAGGCCCGCCATCCGCGGCACGCCGGCCAGGAAGGCGATGATGATGCCGGCAATCGCGCCGCCGGCGATGTAGCCCGACGCCATCAGCACGCCGGGACGCCCCGGCCAGCCGGATGTTCCACGCGGAGCCGCAAGCCAAAACTCCCCCGCCACCACCCGCCCCTGAGCCCGAGCCTGTCCGCGATCCGGAACCGGAGCCTGTTCCCGCAGCGGCATTTGGTGTGCCGGGCTTCAGCCCGGCCGGCCGGACTGAAGTCCGGCCGACCAGTTACGCTGAACCTGTCGCCCCCGAGCCCGAGCCACCCCCGCCCCCACCTCCCGTCCAACCTCCCGTCATCCCGCCAGCCCGTCCACCGTCCCGCCCCCCGTTCGACTGGGAATCGCTCATCGGCGTCAAGCTCTTCGCCTGGATCGCCGCCATCGCGCTCGTCCTGGCCGCGCTCTTCTTCCTCCGCTACTCGGTCGAGCAAGGGTGGCTGCGGCCGGTCGTGCGCGCCTGGATCGGCATCATCAGCGGCACGCTGCTCATCGCCGTCTGCGAGATGCGCGTGGCGCGGCCGTACAAGGTGACGGCGAACGCGCTGCACGGCGCCGGCATCGCCATCCTCTACGCCACGCTCTTCGCCACGTACGCCCTCTGGCATCTGACTTCGGCGGCGGTCGTCTTCGGCGGCATGATCCTGGTCACCGCGGTGGCGGTCGGGCTGTCGATCGTACGCAACTCGATCTTCATCGCCCTGCTCGGGCTGATCGGCGGCTTCGCCACGCCGGCGATGCTCTCGACGGGCGAGAACCGCCCCTTCGGGCTCTTCTCCTATCTGCTGCTGCTGAACATCGGCTTGGCGTGGGTGGCGATGAAGAAGCGCTGGCCGGTGTTGACCGCCATCTCCGTCGTCTTCACCGTCATCTATCAGTGGGCGTGGGTGGCGAAGTTCCTTACCACGTCGCAGCTTCCGCTCGCCGCCGGCATCTTCGTGACCTTCGCCCTTTCGTCGGCGGTGGTGCTCCTGTTCGGCCGCAGCGACGACGACAAGCAGCGCACGTTCGACTACGCCGCCATCGCCGGCGCCGCGCTGCCGCTGGCCTTCGCCATCTTCGGCGCGGCGGTGCCGGCGTACGGAGCGCGGTACAACCTGCTCTTCGGGTTTCTGCTGCTGATCACCGCAGGGCTGTCGATCATCGGCGCGCGCCGCGGGCCGGGATGGCTGCACCTCACCGGCGGCGCGGCCACGCTGCTTGTCTTCATCATCTGGTCGAGCGCGTCGTACAAGCACGAGGCGTGGCCGGCGGTGCTGGCGTGGCTGGCCGCCTTCGTCGTCGCGCAGCTTGCGGCGGCGCACTTTACCGAGTTGCCGTCGTTCACCGTCGCGCCGGCGCTCTTCCTGATGTTCCCGATCTTCATCAACATCGAGCCGGCCAACGCGAGTCCGCTGGTGATCTTTGGCACGCTCTTCACGCTGCTGGCGATCGTCGCGGCGTACGCCGTCGTACACGACACCGGCATCGTCTACTACCTCGCGGCGTTCTTCACCATCGCCGCCGAGGCGGCGTGGTCGGCGAGGTATCTTACGCCGGAGCGGCTGCACGGCGCGCTGGCCATCTACGGCATCTTCGCCCTCTTCTTCCTCGGCGTGCCGCTGATCGCGCGGCGCTACGGGCGTAGCTTCACGCCGCGCAACGCCGTGGCCGTGCTCCTGTTGGCGTCGATCGCCATGCTCTTCTTCCTGGCAGCGGGCGCGGTGGCGCAGGCCGCGCTGTGGGGGCTGGCGCTGCTGCTGGCCGTGGTCAACATCGGCGCCATGTTCGAGTCGCGCAGCAGCGCGCATCCGCTGCTGGCCGGAACCGGAATCGTCTTGTCGTGGATCGTCATCGCCGTCTGGTGCGTCAACTCGATGTCGGCGGCGAACCTGATGCCGGCGCTGGCGGTGGTGGGCGGCTTCGGGATCCTGGCGGTGGCCGGAAACGTCTGGGCCAGCCGCGGCTCCGGCGCGGGCGACGACTTCGCCCGCGCGACATTCCTCGGCCTGGTCGGCCACATCTTCCTGATGTTCGTGGCGGCGCAGAAGGCGCTGGCCTTCCCGCCGTGGCCGCTCTTGGCCGTGCTCTTCGTCCTCGATCTCGCCGTCGGCGTGGCGGCGATCTACCTCAAACGCGAGAAGCTCATGCTCGGCGCCATGGCCGCTTCGCAGGTCGTGCTGATGATTTGGACGGTCAACGCGGGAGCGGCGCCGTGGCCGTTGGTCGCCTTCGGCGCGGCCATCGCGGTGGCGGCGATGGCGCTGGTCTGGTTCCGCATCGACCGCCGCTTCGACGGCGCGGCAATCGTGGCGCTCTTCTTCGGCGACGTGGTGATCATCGTCGCCGGAAGCATCGCCAAGGTGCCGGTGCCGACGCCGCTGCTCATGGCACATCTGGTCATTCTGGTGGCGATGCTCGCCGTGGCCTGGATCACCGAGCAGCATGCGATCGCCACGGCGGCGGTTCCACTGCTGACGTTCGGCATCGGCCTCTCATTCACCCAGGCGCCGCTGCCGCAGTTCGTCTTCGCTGCTTCGCTCTTCGCACCCTTCGTCCTTTACCCGCTGCTCCTCGGCGCGCGATCGAAGAAATCGATTCATCCCTATCTCGCCGCCGTTCTGATGTCCGCCGCGTTCTTCTTCTTCGCCCGCGACGCGATGACCGCCGCGCAACTCGATTTCATGATCGGCGTACTGCCAATCGGCGAGGCGGTGGTGATGCTGCTGCTGGTCATGCGGCTGCTGCAGATCGAGCCGGCAGGCGAGCGGACTCTCGGACGCCTCGCGCTCGTCTCGGCCGCGGCGCTCGGATACATCACCGTGGCCATCCCGCTGCAGCTCGAGAAGCAGTGGATCACCATCGGCTGGGCGCTCGAAGGGGCAGCGCTGGTGTGGCTCTTCACGCGCATTCCGCACCGCGGACTGCTCGCCTGGGCCGGCGCGCTGCTCGCTGCGGTCTTCGTACGTCTCGTCTTCAACCCTGCCGTGTTCGAGTATCACCCGCAGCAGCATCACGCCATCGTCAACTGGTACCTCTACACGTATCTCGTCGCGGCCGTGTCGTTCTTCGCCGCGGCGCGGCTCATGCCGCGCGGCGACGCATGGCGCCGGCGCGCGCTGCCGATGCTGAACGCGGCCGGCGCGGTGCTTCTCTTCGTCCTGCTGAACATCGAGATCGCCGACTACTACTCGCACGGGCCGGTGCTGACGTTCAACTTCCTATCATCGTCGCTGGCGCAGGACCTGACCTACACCATCGGCTGGGCGCTCTTCGCCGTGGCCATGCTGGTGGCCGGGATCGCCATGCGCAGCCGCGGCGCGCGCGTGGCCGCCATCGTGCTGCTTCTAGTGACCGTCCTGAAGTGCTTCCTGCACGACCTGGCGCGCCTCGGCGGGCTCTATCGCGTCGGCTCGCTGCTCGGGCTGGCCATCTCGCTCGTGCTCGTCGGCGTGCTGCTGCAGCGCTTCGTGATGATCAAGACCACCGCGGCGGAGACCTTGTGAAGCGCGCGTTCCTCCTCGCTCTTCTGATCGCGACGGCCGCCGCGGCGTCGCCGCGATTCCAGCGGACCATCACGCCGGGCGCGAAGGGGCCGAACCGCCTCGACGTCGACGTGGCGCTCCTCGCCGGCGCTACGCCGTTCACGCTCGCCGACCTCCGCCTGCGCGACGCAGCCGGCAACGAGGTGCCATACCTCCTCATCGCCCCGCCCACCCGCACGCCCTTCTGGAAAAGGGTAGCAATCCTCCCCATCGCGGCGACGAAAACGTCGAGCGGATTCGAAGCGGACCTCGGCGCGACCACCGACGTCGATGGCATCGAGATCACAGGCATCCTCGCGCCGTTCCTCAAGCGCCTCCGCCTCGAGGGGAGCGGCGATCGCGCGCATTGGATCGTCCTCGCCGGCGAGGTCACGGTTTTCGATTTGCCGGACGAGAAACTGCGCAATCTCGAAGTGCCATTCGAGCACGGCGAGTACCGCTACCTGCGCGTGACGTGGGACGACCGCACCAGCGCGCGCGTGCAGCGCTTCGACAGTGTCCGCGCGCGCGTGCATGACTCCGGCGCCGCGCCGCAGCCCATCGGCATCCCCGTCGCCTTCCGCGTTCTGCCGAGCGAGCGCGGAATGAGCCGCTACAGACTGACGCTGCCGGGGCCGCACCTGCCGGTGGACGCGATCGAGCTGCAGGTGTCGAACGCCAACGTCGACCGTTCCGCCACAGTCTCGGAGCCGCGCCTCTCCGGCAACACCGTGGCGCCGGCGCAACTCGGCGCGTCGAGACTGCGGCGCGCGGAGCGCGATGGCGCGGTCGCCGCCGACACCTCGGTGCCGGTCACCTTCCCGGAGGGGCCGGACCTCGATCTCGCGGTGGACAACGGGAACAATCCGCCGCTGTCGATCGAGGCCGTCGTGGCGCGGCTGGCACCGCAGCCGTGGATCTACTTTGAGAGCACGGACGGCGCGCTGATTACGGCCACGTACGGCGAGCCGCTGCTGCAGCCGCCGCATTACGACCTGGAGGCGTCGCGCAAGGGAGTCGCCTCGCTGGCTGCGGCGCGCGCGGCGTGGTCGCCGGCCACTGCTGCTCCGCGCGAGGCGGGCGCGGGCGGCGCTGTATCGCTGGCTGGCGCGCCCGTCGATCAGAAGGACTTTCGCTACTCGCGCACGCTCGGCGCGATGCCGCGCGGGCTCACCTCGCTCGTCCTCGACGCGCACGTCCTCGCGCACAGCGCAGCGTTGGGCGACGTTCGCCTCACCGATGCGAAGGCAAACCAGGTTCCCTATCTGGTCGAGCGGCGCGACTCGCCGCTGCCCATCCATCTGGCAGTGCCCAACCGCGAAAAGGCGAAGGGCAACCGATCGGTCTATCGCCTCACGCTGCCGTACGACTCGCTGCCTGAGGGGACGCAGCTCGTCATCCGCACCGACGCGCATGTGTTCGATCGGGGCGTCGTACTGCGCAAGCCGGCCGACGATTCGCACGGCCGCGACGCCGAGGTGCTCGAGTCGACCGCGTGGCGCAGCAGCGACCCGGAGTCCGATCCGCCGCCGCTGACGTTCACCGCGTCGCTGCGCGGAGCGCGCGCGCTGGAGCTGGAGATCGACGAAGGCGACAACGCGCCGCTGCCGATCGTCTCCGCCGAGTTGCTCGTTCCGTCGTACGCGCTGCGCTTCGTCAGCCCCGGATCGCCGCTCACGCTGCTGTATGGCAACCCTTCCGCCGCGCCGCCCCGATACGATCTCGCGCTGCTCGCGCCGCGGCTGTTCGGCGAGTCGTCGCACGAGGTGACGCTGGCCGCGACGACGCCCGCGGACACGTCGGGGACGACGAGCCGCGAGCGGAAGATCTTCTGGATCGTCATCGCCGCGGCGGCGGCGGTGCTGCTGCTGACGCTCACGCGCCTCTTGACCGGCGTCAGCGCCGCGGCGAGTTAAGAATGCGCGCGCGCTCGGCCGCGCCCCAGGTCGACGCCACGCGCTGCGCGCTCCATCGAGGAATCCAGCGCGTCAGCCAGATGTAGGCGACGAGCGCCGCGTTCAGCGCCATCAGCAGCAGAAGCGAGTCCGCGCGGTCGAGCGCCGGCACGTGCGCGCGCGGCCAGCGCAGGAAAAGCCCGTCGACGCAAGCGAGGAGTAGGAGATCGAAGACGTCGCGAAACGCGGCGCGCCGCCGCGCGCGGGCGATCACCTTGCGCGACTCGAACACCACCGCAGGAGGCGTTGGAACGTCGAGCACACCGGGTAGCAAACCGCGCCGGTCGGGCTTGTCCATGCCCACGTTTCGACACGTTGGCGGCGCGACAAATTCCAAATAACTGACGGCCGAGGCCGTCATCCTGAGCGAGGCGAAGGATCTCTGGTGCACGTCACCCGAGATCCTTCGCCGCGCTTCGCCGGCTCAGGATGACGCCTGCGGCGTCACCTCATCCGTATCGTCTGCCCGATGTAGTTCCCGTCCGCGTCGCGGTACGCCTTCATCACGATGGCGTCTCCCTCGCGCAGCCGGTCAGCGGTTGTGTAGCCGCCGCTCTTGGTGCGGACGACGAAGTCGTCGGCCACGTACACCTTGAGGGTGCGATTGGACTGTGTGTCGTGAATGACGAGCTGCGGCGAGCTTCCCAGCGTCGACTGCACAGTGGCGTAGATCGTCACCAGGCCGAGGTCGAAAGCAGGCGTGCTCTCCGTGTCGGAGGGGCGCACCTCGATCGTGCCGGGCTCGTTCTGCGCGAAGCGGACGGTGGTGGCCACGAAAATGTCGTTGCTGTACGTGCCGGTCATGGAGAGCTGATCGCCGGCTTGAATGTCTCGCGCGCGAATCGGCGCGCCGTTGGCGTCGGTGGCGCGCGAGAGGTCGACGCGCACCTGGCCGCGGCCGGTGTCGACGCGGATCATCTCGCTGGTGCGCTCCACGCGCGTCACGCGCCCCGACAGACTGCCGATCTGGCGCGAGGGAGTGCCGCCCGCTTCCTGCGCGCTGACCGTCACCGTGATCGCGCGCGCGCGGATCTCCGAGCCTGTGGCGATGGTGCCGCTCTCCGGCTCGACGCGAATCCGGTCGCCGACTTCGAGATTGCTGATCTTGTACGTGTCGCCGCGGTAATAGACCGGCGTCGACGACGTCCCGCGCACGGTGACGAGTTCGCGGCGGTCAGTCTCGATGACCACCCGTCCGTCGGCTGCGTTGACCTGCCGGATGATGCCCTCGACGCGGCCGAGGCGGTCGGGCGTGGTGCTGGGCATGGTCCCGCCCGCGGTCGGCGTGGAGATCGATGCCGGCGTGCGCGTCTGCCCGATGCCCGTCTGCGGCGCGGCCACCGGACGCCCGAGGAGCGTGATGCGGTCGGCGCGCACGACGCCGTTGCCGGAGCCGATGCCACGCACATCGATGCGGTCGCCTTCGCGCACGTTGGCGAAACCGACGGTGCCGACGAAGATCTCCGGCGCGCCGTTGATGGTCCCGCCGAAGCCGTTGTACTGCGTCGACACGGCGTCAGCATCGATGGTGATGCGGTCGCCCGGGCTATCGTCGGGCGTGAGGATGATGCGATTGCGCCCCGCCTCAGCGTCCACCACCGTGCCGATCGCCGATCCCCGCGCTCCCTCCACCACGTCGGCGCTCGTCCGCCAGAGACTACGATCCTGTCCGAAAGCGGCGACAGCAACGGATGCCGCGAGCACGAAGATCGCCCGGAACCTGTTCATGCGAGCCTCCTACAGCGTTCGTTGGGCAAGAGGTGCGCCATCAGCGCCACACCGCACGATAGTTGAGACGGGTTATGTGCGGAACGGGTTCTCAACCCGTCCCACATTACCGGCTCGCCACTTCGCGCCCGGCGATAAAGCAGCGCTCCACCACCCGGTCGTCGCCCATGAAGATCAGCCCCGCCAACAGGTCCTCGATCGACGACGCGCGCTCGCTGCGCAGCGCGATGAGCGGCGTGGCGCGGAGGTTCAGCACCAGGAAGTCGGCCGACTTGCCGCTCTCCAGGCTGCCGGTCTCGTCGTCCACCGACAGAGCGCGCGCGCCGCCGAGCGTGGCCAGGTACCAGAGCTGGAAGGGGCTGAGCGAGATGCCCTGCACCTGCTGCACCTTGTACGCGTCGGCCATGGCGGTAAAGAGCGACGGCGTGGTGCCGGCGCCGATGTCGCTGCCGAGGCCGACGATGACGCCGGCGCCGAGGACGTGGTGCAGCGGAAAGAGCCCGCTGCCGAGAAAGAGATTGGAGTTCGGGCAATGCGCGATGCGCGCGCCGCGCCGGGCCAGCAGATCGAGCTCCTCCTCGGTGAGATACACGCCGTGCGCAAGCACGGTCTGCTCGCCGAGCAGGCCGTAGCGGTCGTACACGTCCGCGTACTCCGCCTCCGGGAAGAGCTCCTGCACCCACTGCACCTCGGCCTTGTTCTCGGAGATGTGCGTGTGGACGTACGCGTCGGGGAACTCGCGCTTCAGTTGCCCCGCGCACTCCAGCAGCTCGGGCGTGGAGGTCGGCGCGAAGCGAGGCGTCACCGCGTAGCGCAGCAGTCCGCGTTTGTGCCACTTCAGGATCAGCGCCCGGCTCTGCTCGTACGAGTCTCTCGCCTTCTCCAGCAGCGCCGCCGGCGCGTTGCGGTCCATCATGGCCTTGCCGATGATGGCGCGGAATCCGCGGCGTTCCGCCTCGGCGAAGAAGATGTCGGTGGCCTCCTGGTGGATGGTGGAGAAGAGCAGCGCGCAGAGCGTGCCGTTGCGCAGCAGCTCGCCGAAGAAGGCGGTGGCGATGAGCCGCGCGTGCTCGGGATCGCTGAACTTCGCCTCGGTGGGAAAGGTGTAGCGGTTCAGCCACTCCAGCAGGTGCCCGCCGTACGACCCGATCATCTCCAACTGCGGCGCGTGCAGGTGCGTGTCGAAGAACCCAGGCGTGATCAAGCAATCGCCGCCGAGCTGCGTGAGCGTGGAGCTTTCGCGCGGCATGTCGCGGAAGTCGCCGACGCTGGCGATGCGGTCGCCGTCGATGGCCACGTAACCGTCTTCGTAGTAGAGGTACGACTTCCCCGCCTCGATGACGAACGGATCGGCGATCGGCGTGAAAACGCGGCCGCGGAAGACCTTCACGACGCAAGTCTAGCCGAGCGCGCAACGGCGAGGAGCGGCAATGCGAGCAGCGCAAGCACCAACCCCAGCTTCAAGTGCGGCGGCGTGTAGCGGAGCACAAAGTTCTGTTCGCCGGCCTCGGCGCGCCAAGCGAGGAAGCCGCCGGGCAATAGCGGCCACGGCGCTCCGTTTCGCCTCAGTTCCCAACCGGGGATGGCCGCGCGGTTGATGACGATCACGGAAGAACGCGGCAGTCGCACGGGGATCGACGTTGCGCTTACCGGATGCGCGGTCAGATTCTCAAAAACGACGCCGTCGGCACCGCGGTAGACGACCGGCAGCGGCGACGCGCTGCCGGGTGGCGCAATCACGTAGCGTACGCCGAGGAAGTCGAGCATCGCCCGCGAAGGTTGGTGGAATGTCCCCATGTAGCGGCTGCGGTCATAACCACCACGCTGCAGCTCGCGAAGATAGGGCTCGAACGCGGTCGCATCGTGGGTGGCGATATCGCGCAGACCGAACATCGTGGCGCTGTTCGGCAGGAGCGCGTAATCGATGGCGGCTACGCGCTGCTCCCGCGCGTGGGCCTGCAGGAAAGCGATGGCGCCCGTCTGTGGATAGCACCAGGAACGCGGCACGGGCGGATAGAAACGGCCAAGGAGCAACGCCAGATCCGCGAAAATCAGCAGTGGAATCACGGTCTTGCGCGGCCACGGCAGCAGATCGATTCCGCGGGCCGCCAGCACCGCGGTGGTGAAAGCAAGAACGAAACGGATGCGGCCGTGCATCGTGATGTTCAAAATCGGCACGGCGTCGACCATCGCGGAGATCGGCGGGATGTTGAACGCCAGCAGCGTAGCCGCGATGAAGACGGCGAGCCAGAACTTCTGCCGGCGGAACGCCGCGACGCAGGCGAAGACGGCCAACGCCAGCGTCGCCACGCCGGCGTACTGCGATGCCACCTCCGCGAAGCTGTCGTTCCAGCCATGGCGATCCATCGCCGTTGCCGGGGCCACGAAGGCAAGGAAGTTCCTCAGCGTCGGCGCTGGTGACTCGACGAGCGCCCGACTCGCCGCGAGCTGCGTGGCGCGCTCGGTGGTCGGCAACACCGCTGCGAACGGAAGCAGCACCGGCAGAGCCAGCGCCACACCGGCGGCTCCCACGCAAAGCAGACGCACCGCGGCATTCCGCGTGCGGATCACCGCGGCGGCGAAGGCGGCGACGAGTAACGCCACGTGCAAGGCCGACTCAGGGTGTCCGCCGGCCAGGATTGCGAAGACGATCAGTGCCCCCGCGACCACGTGCCGCCATGCCAGCGGCTCGCCGCATCGCTGCACCACCACGAGCATCCACGGCAGCAGCGTGGTGACGTTCGTAAGGGGAAAAAAGAGAAACACGACGTTGAACACGCCGAGCGATACCGCCACCGCTGCCGCGATGGCGGCGACGTGCGAGGCACCATCTCGCCGCACGAAGACGTACATGCCGGTCATGGCGATGAGGAGCTTCGCTTCCGCCGCGAAGAGCGGCCACGCAAAGGGGGACAGCCAGATCCCGAGCCACGTCAGGGGATAGAGGACCGCTGCCTGCGGATTCGTCCAAATCGATGCGCCCGACGCCGCGAATTCATCGTCAAACGGCAGGCGGCCGTGCAGCACCGCCACGCGAATCGCCTCACGCCAGGGGATGAGCTGAAACACCGGGTCGTGGATTAGGTTCGCTCCCGGTGAGGAGCCAAGCGCGCGCCATGGATACACCGCGGAAACGACGTCGAACGCCAGCGGCGATGTGCCGGTGAGCCAGTGCGGCGCGAACCACAGCAGCGCCAGCGGCACGAACCAGTAACGGATTGCTCGGCGTAGGTCGTCAGGCATGCGCGGCCACGCCGTCGCCGCGAGCGCGGCGAGCGCCGGTATCAGCGCGACGACGGCCGATTCCATTCCACCGCCACGACGGCCATCGCGTCATGCTGTCGAGCCATCTGAAGCGCTTCGCTCACGCGGCACGTACTTTCACGACAGCGGAATCTCTTCTTCCTGTTCCTCGGGCGTGATCAGTTTCTCGAAAACCACGGATGCGGCGACGGTTTCGCGCGCGGCGACGGGCGTGGTCTCCAGTGCGGGCATGAGAGCCAGCGACGTCTGCATCACCGAGTCCATGAACGTCGGCTCCGCCGGCGGCGCCTGCTTCGCCCGGTCGCGATCGTCACGATCGTCCGCGTCGCGAAAATCCTTGTTGAACATCAAGAGCGTCGGCGCGAGCTTCTCGTACAGCTCCCTGGTGGCGCGCACGTCGTCCAGGCAGTACTCTGCGATCTCGCGATGGCGGCCGGCGCGATACCACGCCTCCACCGACCGCCCGTCCAGACCCTCGCCCTTCGACGTCTCCACGCCGAAGGTCTTGCACGCCAGGTCGAGGTTGAACTTGAACTGCCGCGCGTTGACGGTGCCGAAGAAATTGAGCGCCTCGCGCAGATCGCAGTTGGGGTGGAAGCCGTAGCGGTAGCCGACCAGGTCGCGCTTCGGCGTCACGCCGTTCACCGCGGAGCGGAGCATCAGGAACGGCCCGTCGAACTGCCGGCCGTTGAAGGAAATGAAGCGCGAGTCGCTCTCGAAGAACTCCCAGAACCGCTCCAGGATCTGCTTCTCGCTGCCCGAGATGAACGTGCGCATCCCCACTTTTTCCATGCGCAGATCGGTCTGGCCGGGCACCTCGTACAGCGCGCAGGAGCGGCTGTCGCCGATGTTGATCACGCCGATGGCCACAATGTGGCCGCGAAACGGCGAGAGCCCGCCGGCGCTGCGCGTGGCCTCCGCGTCGCCTTCGTTGAGGCCGCGCATCAGGTACTCGCGAACGTAGGGGTCGTGCTCTTCCCAGGGGATGCCGACCGTCTCGATGTCGATGACGAGCTTTTTCATGGGGTCTCTGAAGTTTAACCCTGCGGCGCGCAGCGCCGAAGGGTCTCCGGTCACACCTGCGGAGCTTCCCAGATATGACACTGCAGGTGCGACCGCCATTCCGCCAATCACATTCTGGCCTCATCCTGCCGGCGTGACCAGAGATCCTTCGCCGCGCTACGCCGCTTCGCGGCTCGCCGGCTCAGGATAGACTGAGCGAGCTCCCCGTCTTCAGCTTCTCGAACAGCTCCTTCACCGCGTCCGCCGACTTGTTCAGCGCGGCGCGCTCGTCGTCGCTGAGAGTGATCTCGATGATCTGCTCCACTCCCTTGCTGCCCACCTTCACCGGCACGCCGACGTAGAGATCGTTGATGCCGTATTCGCCTTGCAGGTACGCGGCGCAGGGGAGGATCTTCCGCTTGTCCTTGAGGATGGCCTCGACCATCTCCACGGTCGCCGCGCCGGGCGCGTACCACGCCGAGGTCTTGAGCAGATTGACGATCTCCGCGCCGCCGTTGCGCGTGCGCTCGACGATGGCGTCGATGCGCTCCTTGGAGATCAGCTCGGTGATGGGGATGCCGGCCACGGTGGAGTAGCGCGGCAGCGGGACCATGGTGTCGCCGTGCCCGCCGAGGACGAAGGCATGTGTGTTCTCCACCGACACGTTGAGCTCCATGGCGATGAAGCAGCGCATGCGCGCGGAGTCGAGCACGCCCGCCATGCCGACCACGCGCTGGCGCGGGAAGCCGGAAACGCGCCGCGCCACCTCGCACATCGCATCGAGCGGATTGGAGACGACCACCAGGATGCAGTTCGGCGAGCGCTGGACCACTTCCCGCGTCACGCCGGCCACGATCTCTTCGTTCTTCCACAGCAAGTCGTCGCGGCTCATGCCCGGCTTGCGCGGCAGGCCGGCGGTGATGACCACGATGTCGGAGCCCTCGCTGCCGTCGTAGCTGTTGGTGCCGCACAGCATGGCGTCGTACGTTTCGACCGGCGCAGTCTCGTTCATGTCCAGCGCCTTGCCCTGCGGGACGCCTTCCACGATGTCCACCAGGACGATGTCCGCCAGCTCTTTGAGTGCGATTCCTTGCGCCACGGTGGCGCCGACGTTTCCGGCGCCCACTACGGTCACTTTCGTTTTCATGATTGGATTCTATAGCCAATGCTTTCGGACTTTTGTGTCACGGCCAACGCCATCGCCGCGACCAGCAAGAAGAGCGAAAAGGAAAGGCTGCTGGCCGATTATCTCCTCTCGCTCGACGACGCCTCGCTCGAGCGCGCGGTGGTCTTTTTCTCCGGCGGACCCTTCCCGCGCAAGGACCAGCGGACGGTCGGAGTGGGCGGCGCGGCGCTCAGCGACGCGGTGGTCGACGTGACCGGCCGGCCGGCGGAGGAGGTGTGGGCGCGATGGCACGACTACGGCGATGCGGGCGACACGCTGGCCACGATTTTTCCCGATGATCCGTCGCGCACCATCACGCTCTCGGAGCTCGGCGAGACGTTTGAGCGCCTCGCTGCGACGTCCGGCGCCATCGAGAAGAAGAACATCCTGGTTGCTCTCTTCCGCAAGCTCGACGCGCAGGGCGTGCGCTTCGCGGTGAAGGTCCTCCTGCGCGAGTTCCGCATCGGCCTGCAGGAGGGGCTGGTGGAATCGGCCATCGCCAAAGCGTTCAGACGGCCGCTCGACGCCGTCCGCCGCGCGAACATGCTCACCGGCGACATCGGCGCCACGGCTCTCCTGGCCAAAAGCGGCGCGCTCGACTCCGCGCGCATCAATCTCTTTCATCCATTCGCTTTCATGCTGGCGCAGCCGGAAGAGTATCCCGAGGAGATCGTGGCCATGCTCGGCGCCGGTGCGTACGCGGACGACAAATACGACGGCATCCGCGCGCAGATCCACACCGACGGCGAGCAGGTGCGCATCTACTCGCGAACCCTCGACGACGTCACGCACCGCTTCCCGGAGATCGAGGCCGCCGCGCGCACGCTCGGGCACAGCGTGGTGCTCGACGGTGAGATCGTCGCCTTCCGCGACCGCATCCTCCCCTTCGCCACCATCCAGACGCGCCTGGGCCGGCGCAAGGTGACCGAGGCCTTGCTGCGCGACGCGCCGGTGGTCTTCTTCGCCTTCGACATCGTCTTCTGCGACGGCGAGGTACTGTTCGAGGCGCCGCTGCGCGAGCGCGACGAGCGATTGCGCGAGGTTCTCGGCGGAGGACAGACAATGTTGTCTGTCCGGACAGACAAGATTGTCTGTCCTCCACACCGCAGCACCGTCCGCGACGCCGCGCACGTCGACGAGCTGTTCGACGCCGCGCGCGCCCGCGCCAACGAAGGGCTGGTGGTGAAAGACCCCACGTCGATCTACGCCCCGGGCCGCCGCGGCAAATCGTGGCTGAAGTACAAGAAGGCGCTGGCCACGCTCGACTGCGTGGTCACCGCGGCCGAGTACGGGCATGGCAAGAGGCGCGCCGTGCTCTCCGACTACACCTTCGCCGTACGCCGCGACAACGAGCTGGTCAACATCGGCAAGGCGTACTCCGGCCTCACCGACGTGGAGATCGCGCGGATGACTGAGCACTTCAAGGCGACCACGGTCTCGCGCCACGGGCCGGTGCACGTAGTCGAGCCGACCGTGGTGCTGGAGATCGCCTTCGACCGCATCCAGGAGTCGGCGCGGCACAAGTCGGGCTACGCGCTTCGTTTCCCGCGCATCGCGCGCATCCGCGACGACAAGACGGTGGGGCAGATCTCGACCATCGACGAGGTGCGGCGGATTTATGAGGGGCAGCTCAAACGGGAGGCGGGGTCGTAGTTGGTAGTTCGTAGTTGGTAGTTCGTAGTTGGTAGTTCGTAGTTGGTAGTTCGTAGTTGGTAGTTCGTAGTTGGTAGTTCGTAGTTGGTAGTTCGTCGGGTAGTTCGTAGTTCGTGGTTTGTCGTGGTGTCACTAAGAACCACGAACTACGAACCATCAACCATCAACCACGAACTGCTATCCTCCCCACCAATGCCGCAGCTCGTGCAGAACACCTTCATCGCGGCCCCGCCGAAGCAGCTCGTGCTGCCGGACGGTTTCCGCTTCACGCACGGGCAAACCATCGCGCCGTTCACCATCCAATACGAGACATTCGGCGCGCTGAACGCCGACAAGTCGAATGCCATTCTGGTCTGCCACGCGCTCTCGGCGAGCGCGCACGCGGCGGGAAAACTCACCTCCAGCGACGAGGAAAAGCCCGGCTGGTGGGATGGGCTGGTCGGCTACGGCAAGGGCATCGATCTGGAGAAGTACTTCGTCGTCTGCGCAAACCTTCCCGGCTCGTGCTTCGGCACCACCGCTCCGTCATCGCTCGACGAGAAAGGGCATCCGTACGGCTCGCGCTACCCCTGGCCCACGATCGAGGACATGGTGCGCTCGCAGAAGCTCCTCCTCGATCACCTCGGCGTTGCGCACCTGGCCTCCATCGCCGGCGGATCGCTCGGCGGGATGCAAGTGCTGATGTGGGCAGCGCTCTTCCCCGACTTCGCCGATTCCATCATCGCCATGGCCAGCGGCGCCGCGGTGCCGGTGCAGGGCATCGCCTGGCACATCATCGGGCGGAAGATGATCGAGTCGGACGCGCACTACCACGGCGGCGACTACTACGACGATCCGAACGCCAAGCCGCTGCGCGGGCTGGTGGTGGCGCGGATGGTGGGGCACATGACGTACCTCTCCGCCCGGGCGCTGCAGACGAAGTTCGGGCGGCGGCGGCGCGGCAACACGCGCCAGTTCGAGATCGATTCGTACTTCGAGTATCAGGGGAAGAAGTTCGTCTCGCAGTACGACGCCAACTCGTACATCCGCGTGCAGGCGGCCATGGACGAGATGGACCTCGAGGAGCAGTACGGCTCGCTGGCCGCCGCGTTCCGCAACTGGCGCGGACGCACGCTGCTCGTCTCGTTCGACACCGACTGGCTCTTTCCCGTCGTGGAAGTTGATCGGGTGGAGGCGGCGATGCGCGAGAACGGCACGCCCGTGCTGCACGAGCGGCTCTCGTCGCCGAACGGCCACGACACGTTCCTCATCGATTACGATCTGATCACGCCGGCCGTGCGTGCCTTTCTGAAAGGATGAAGACGGAAGGATGAAGGATGAATGCGGAAGCGTTCATTTCGCGCGGCCATTCATCCTTCATCCCTCATCCTTCTGCAGCGGCCGGCGTAGGCGAGAGAGGCGCCCGATAACCGCATTCCGCGTTATTGCACAGTTCGATCCTTCCCTCGCGTTTGGTCTCCTTCTCCATCAGGTACGGCGCGCCGCACTTGGGGCAGGGGCGGGGGACGGGGCGGTTGTTGAGCGCGAAGTCGCACTTCGGATAGCGGGAGCAGGAGAAGAAGATGCCGCGCCGCGAACGGCGCTCGAGCAGCTCCCCCTCGCCGCAGGTGGGGCACTTCACGCCGGTCGGCTTGGGCGGAGTGGACTTGCCGCCGCCGATCTTGCGGATGTTGCGGCAGTCGGGGTAGCCGGAGCAGGAGAAGAACGGGCCGTAGCGACCGCTCTTGAGCACCATCTCCTTGCCGCACAGCTCGCACGGCGGCTGCGGCTCGGTAGGGATGTTGGCCTTGAGCAGGCGCGGGTCCTTGGTGTTCTTGCAGTCGGGGTATCCGGTGCAGGCGTAGAACTGGCCGAAGCGCGAGCGCTTGAGCTGCATCGGCTTGCCGCACTTGTCGCAGACGATCTGCTCCCCCTCGGCTTCGGCCTCCGCGGCGGCGCCCTTGGCCATCTCGCGCGTGGTCTTGCATTCGGGGTAGTTCGAGCAGGCCAGGAACTCGCCGAAGCGGCCGAACTTGATGACCATCGGCGCGCCGCAGGTCTCGCACTTCTCGTCGGTCTCCACGCCGGCGCGCTTGACCTCCACCATCTCCTTCTCGGCGCGCGTGAGGTCCTTGTTGAACTTGACCGAGAAATCGCGCATCAGATCGGTCCACTCGACATTGCCGCCCTCGACCTCGTCGAGCTTTTCCTCGAGGTCGGCGGTGTAGCGCTCGTCGATGATGTCGCCGAAGGAGGTGATGAGCAGCTTGGTCACCAGCATGCCGAGCTGCGTGGGGTGGAACTTCCCATCGTGCTTGTAGGTGTAATCGCGGGCCTGGATGGTGGTTAGGATCTGGCCATAGGTGGAGGGCCGCCCGATGCCGTTTTCCTCCAGCGCCTTGACCAGCGTCGCTTCCGTGTAGCGCGGAGGCGGCTGCGTGAAGTTCTGCTTGGTGTCGAGGTCGAGCAGCACGAGCTTGTCGCCGTCGTTCATCACGGGAAGGGCGTTCTCGTCGTGCCTTTCCTCTTCGTCATCGCTGGCGTCTTTGAAGACGGAAAGGAAGCCGGGGAACTTCAGCACTTCCCCGGAGGCGCGTAGGGTGTAGGGGCCGTTCTGCACATCGACGTCGGTGACGTCGAAGAGCGCCGGCTTCATCTGCGAGCCGACGAAGCGGTCCCAGATCAGCCGGTAGAGGTTGTACTCCTCGCGGGTGAGAAAGTCCTTCACCGCCTCGGGGTCGTAATCGAGCGAGGTGGGGCGGATGGCCTCGTGCGCTTCCTGTGCCTGTGCAGCTTTTTTGACACGATAAACATTCGGCTTTTCGGGGAGAATAGCCTCACCATATTTCGCCGCGATATAACGTCGCACTTCGCCGAGGGCGTCGTCGCTGATGCGGACGGAGTCGGTGCGCATGTAGGTGATCAGGCCGACGTGGCCCATCGTCCCCAGCTCTTTCCCCTCGTAGAGCTTCTGCGCGATCTGCATGGTTCGCTTCACCGGGTACTTGAAGCGGTTGTACGCCGCGCGCTGCAGGGTAGAGGTGATGAACGGCGGCGGCGCGGACTGCTTCCGCTCCTTCCGCGCTACGCTCTCCACCACGAAGGCGCCGCTCTTCAGCGCCGCCTCGATGGCGCGCGCCAGCTCCTCGTTGCCGACCTCGGCCTTCTTCCCCTCGATCTTGGTCAGCTTGGCGATGAACGGCGGCGGATTGCCGGCCGCCAGCTTCGCCGCGAAGGTCCAGTACTCCACCGGCACGAATGCTTTGATCTCCTCTTCGCGGTCGACGATCATCTTCATGGCCACCGACTGCACGCGCCCCGCGGAGAGACCGCGCCGCACTTTGTCCCACAAGAGAGGCGAGAGCTTGTATCCCACCAGCCGGTCGAGCACGCGCCGCGCCTGCTGCGCGTTGACCTTGTTCATGTCGATGTCGATGGGATGGTCCATCGCCTTGCGCACGGCGTTCTTGGTGATCTCGTGGAAGAGGATGCGGCGGACCTTCTTGGATTCTCCACCCAGGAGAGTCATCACGTGCCAGCCGATGGCTTCCCCTTCGCGGTCGGGGTCGGAAGCGATGAAGACTTTGTCGGCCCTCTTCGCCGCCGCTTTCAGCTCGCTGACGACCTTCTCTTTTCCTTCCAGCACCTCGTAGGTGGGAGCGAAGGTCTCTTCGTCGACGCCCAGCTCGCTCTTGGGCAGATCGCGGACGTGGCCGACGGAAGCCTTGACCACGTAATCGCTTCCGATGAACTTGTTGATCGTCTTCGCTTTTGCGGGTGATTCGACGATGACGAGGTTCTTGGCCATTGCGGAACGCCCCAAACGGGAGGCGCGCGCCACGATATTCCGGGGCACGTCAGGCGGACGTGATTCCACTCACGGTGGAAAACGGGGTTAGGACGTTAAGCCCCAACTACTCCTCGTCCTCATCCTCCGCGCCCGCCGCCTTGTACTTCTTGGTCTTGTTGTAGAGGGTCTTGTAGGAGATGCCGAGGATCTCGGCGGTCTTGCGGCGGTCGCCGTCGGTCATGTTGAGCGTCTCTTCGATCACCAGGCGCTCCACCTCATCCATCGGCTGGCCGAGAGGGATGGTCACGGCGTTGCGGTTCTTCCGTTTGCGCGAGCCGAGAAGTTTGTCCGGCAGGCAGTCGACGGTGAGCGTGTTGGTGCGCGCCATGATGAAGGCGCGGTTGATGACGTTGCGCAGCTCGCGCACGTTGCCGTTCCACTCGTAGGCCTGCAGCGCCTCGATGAAGTCGGCGTCGATGTTCTCCACCTTCTTCTCTTCCGTCTCGTTGAGCTTCTGCAGGAAGAAGTGGGCGAAGAGCGGGATGTCCTCCAGGCGCTCGCGCAGCGGCGGCACCTCGATGGGGAAGACGTTGAGGCGGTAGTAGAGATCCTCGCGCAACTTGCCGTCCTGGATGGCCTTTTGCGGATCGCGGTTGGACGCGGCGATGATGCGCGCGTCGATGTTGATCTCCTCGTTGCCGCCGACGCGCCGGAACTTCCCCTCCTCCAGCACGCGCAGCAGCTTCACTTGCAGCTCGATTGGCATCTCGGTGATCTCGTCGAGGAACACCGTGCCCCCCTTGGCCACTTCGAAGTACCCCTCGCGCCGCTTGATGGCGTTGGTGAATGCCCCCTTCTCGTGGCCGAAGATCTCGGACTCGATCAGGGAGGGGGAGATCGCTCCGCAGTTGAAGGCGATGAACGGTTTGTTGCGGCGGCGCGAGAGGGAGTGGATGGTGTTGGCCACCACTTCCTTCCCCGAGCCCGATTCGCCGACGATGAAGACGTTGGCGTCGGTGTTGGCCACCATCTCGATCTCTTCGAAGAGGCGCTGCATGCGCGGCGACTTTCCGACCAGATGGCCGAGCGCCCCCATCTTCTGGAGCTGACGACGAAGCTCGAGGATCTCCTGCTTCATCATCTGCTTGTCTTCGACGGTCTTGAGGATGACCTGAAGCCGCGGGAGATCGACCGGCTTGGTGACGTAATCCTCGGCGCCGACTTTCAGCGCCTTGACCGCGGAGTCGACCGTGGCGTGGCCGGTGAGGATGACCACCGAGACGTCGGGGTAGGTTTCCTTGACGCGATGCAGCAGGTCGAGACCGGTGCCGTCGGGAAGCTTGAGGTCGACGATGGCCACGTCGGGGACCAGTTTGGAGATCGACGCCCACCCCGCCTTGACCGTGTCCGCTACCTCCGCCTCGTAACCCCACTCCTCGACGACGTCGGCCATGCCGGCGCTGGTGGCGCGGTCATCGTCAACGATCAGAACTCTCTTCATTTTTCATCCAGTGGAAAAGGACAACCGCAACCAGACCTTATCATGTTCCTCCCCGGCCAACAGCTCACCGCCATAGGTCTCAGCGATGAGCCGCGCAGCGGCCAGCGAGAGGTCCGGATTCCCGTCCGGATCGCTGTAGTAGAACTTGAAGATCTTGGTCAGCTCGAAATCCTTGGCGCGCGGCACGCCGGTCACCATGACCTCGAAGTGGGCGCCGCCGGAGAAGACCGACATGCGCCGTCCCTCCGGTGTCAGCGCTCGCGACGCGCCCTCGAAAAACATCGTGTACGCCTCCTGAATTCTGGAGCGATGTCCGCGCACGCGCGCGCGCGTGGCGGGAGGTCCGGCGTCGTACCCTGCCGCCGCCGCGGCCGCCGCGCATATCGGCGCGGCGTCGATCTCCTCCGGCTCCTCTTCCCCTTTCGGCGGCGTGGAGAGAAGAAAGAAGGTGTCGAAGATGCGCGCCATGCGACGCAGCTCGGTCTCGATCGACGCCGCATACGCGGTGAGCTTGGCGTCGTCCGCTTCCAAGAGCTTGGCCAGCCGCATCTTGAGCAGCTCGAGATTGAGGATGGCCACGTTGAGCGGCGTCTTCAGATCGTGCGCCGTGTCGGCGCTGCGGCGGAAGGCGGTGGCGGCGAAAAGCTCGAGCCAGGATTCCATGTCGTTAACCGCTGGCCGTTAGCCGTTGGCCGAGTCGGCGAACGGCCAACGCCCAACGGCGAACGTTTTTCATATTTCCCGATGCAAGTTGATCATCGCCACCGACTCCTCCAACTTCGCCTCCACTACTGCGAATTGCGGGTCGTGCGAGGAGAGGTCGGCGAGCTCTTTCTCCGCTTCGCGGCGCGCCTGCTCGGCGGCGGCGGGATCGATCTCCTCCGGCAGCCGCGCGGTCTCGGCCATGACGATGACCCGATCCGGCAGCACCTCGGCGAATCCCCAGGAGAGCACCAGCCGCTCGACGGTCGCGCCGCTGCGGTAGCGCATCTGCCCGATGCGCAGCACGGCCAAGAGCGGCGTGTGACCCGGCAGCACGCCGATCTCGCCGTCGTATGCCGGCAGCTCGACTTCGTCGACGTCCGTCTCCACGATCTTGCGCTCGCGGGTAACGACGATCAGCCGGATCTTGCTGGGAATCTGGTCGGCCACTACGCCGCCTCGCGCTTCATCTGCTCGCTTTTCTCGAGCACGTCGTCGATGGTTCCCTGGTTGAAGAAGGCCTGCTCCGGGATCTCGTCGTGCTTGCCGTCGACGATCTCGCGGAACCCGCGGATGGTGTCGGCGATCTTGACGTACTTCCCTTCCAGGCCGGTGAACTGCGTGGCCACGTGGAACGGCTGCGAGAGGAACTTCTGGATCTTGCGCGCGCGGGCCACGATGACCTTGTCCTCTTCCGACAGCTCGTCGATGCCGAGGATGGCGATGATGTCCTGCAGGTCCTTGTACTTCTGCAGCACGGCCTGCACGGCGCGCGCCGTGTTGTAGTGCTCCTCGCCGAGGATGCGCGGGTCGAGAATGCGTGACGTCGACGCCAGCGGATCGACCGCCGGGTAGATGCCCAACTCCGAGATCTGGCGAGAGAGAACGGTGGTGGCGTCGAGGTGCGCGAAAGCGGTGGCCGGCGCGGGATCGGTGAGGTCGTCGGCCGGGACGTAGATGGCCTGCACCGACGTGATCGAGCCGCGCTTGGTGGAGGTGATGCGCTCCTGCAGCTCGCCCATCTCCGTGGCCAGGTTCGGCTGGTAGCCGACTGCGCTCGGCATGCGGCCCAGCAGAGCGGAAACTTCCGACCCCGCCTGCGTGAAGCGAAAGATGTTGTCGATGAAGAGCAGCACGTCGAGGCCTTCCGCGTCGCGGAAGTATTCGGCCACGGTCAGGCCGGTGAGGCCGACGCGCAAGCGCGCGCCAGGCGGCTCGGTCATCTGCCCGTAGACGAGCGCCGCCTTCGACTTCGCAGGGTTGCCCGGCTCGATGACGCCGCTCTCGGCGAACTCCAGCCAGAGGTCGTTCCCTTCGCGCGTCCGCTCGCCGACGCCGGCGAAGACAGAGAACCCGCCGTGCGCCTTGGCTACATTGTTGATCAGCTCCTGAATGAGCACGGTCTTGCCGACGCCCGCGCCGCCGAACAGTCCGGTCTTACCGCCCTTGGTGTACGGCTCGAGAAGGTCGACCACCTTGATGCCGGTCTCGAACATCTCGATGTTGGTCGACTGGTCCTCGAACGACGGCGGCTCGCGATGGATGGGCCAGCGCTCCTTCGAGTGGACGGGACCCTTGTTGTCCACCGGCTCGCCCAAGACGTTGAGGATGCGGCCGAGGGTCTCCTTACCGACCGGAACGGAAATGGGGCCGCCGGTGTCGATGGCCTTCATGCCGCGGACCATGCCGTCGGTCGGTTTCATGGCGATGCAGCGGACCTGCGACTCGCCGATGTGCCCCGCCACCTCGGCGATGACGTCGATGGGCACCTTCCCCAGCTCGCGGTTGTCGACGACGCGCACCGCGTTGTTGATGGCGGGAAGGTGGCCTTCTTCGAACTCGATGTCGAGCGCGGGGCCGATGATTTGGATGACTTTGCCGATTTTTTGGTCAGATGCCATGTGTTCTCCGTTGGCTGTTTGCCGTTGGCCGTTGACCGTGTCGCCTTCTCGGCCAACGGCCAACGGTCAACGGCGAACCTATCCGGCCGCCGCAGCGCCGGACACAATCTCAATGATTTCCTTCGTGATCGAGGCCTGCCGGATGCGGTTATAGGTCAAGGTCAGGTGATCGATCATGTCCTTGGCGTTCTTCGTCGCCGCCTCCATCGCCGACATCCGCGCGCCCTGCTCGGCAGCGGCGGACTCCAGGAGGATGCGGTAGAGCTGAAACTCGATGTGCTTGGGGAGCAGGTCGTTCAAGATCTGCTCGGGGCCCGGCTCGTAGAGGTACTCCACCGCGGTGGCCGTTTCGTCCCAGGCGCGGTCGATCGGCAGCAGGCGCTCCACGCGCACCGTCTGCGCGATGATCGACTTGAACTCGTTGTACACGACGTAAACGGCGTCGACGCGCTCGCCGACGAAGTCGTCGACGAGCGTCTTGGAGATCTCTTGCGCCACGCCGAGCGACAAGGCCTGGAACACGTGCGTGGCCTCGCGGCGGATGGGAATGGTGCGACGCCGGAAGAAGTCGTTCGCCTTGCGCCCGATCGGGAGTAGCTCGACCGAGCTCCAGGCCCGTTCGCGCAGCGCGTTCTGCGCCGTCTTGATCACGTTCGAATTGAAGGCGCCGCAGAGCCCTTTGTCCGCGGTGACCACCAGAAGGAGAACGCTCTTCTCCTCGCGCGCCTCGAGCAGCGGGTGCCGCAGCTCCTCCACACGCGTGGCCACCGATGACAGCACCTGGCGCAGCGCGGCGGCGTAAGGCCGCGCGGCGAACATCCGCTCCTGCGCGCGGCGCAGCTTCGCCGCGGCCACCATCTTCATGGCCTTGGTGATCTGCTGCGTGTTCTTCACGCTGCGGATCCGGCGGCGGATGTCGATCGTGTTGGCCATCGGTTACGTCGTGACGTCGCCGCGGTCTTTGACGAACTCGTTCTTGAACTCGCCGATGGCGTTGCGCAGCTCGCCGGCCAGGGCGTCGTCGAGCTTCGACGCCTTTTCCACGCGGTCGAGCAACTCGGCGCGGTTGTCGAGCATCCATTGATGCAGCTCTGTCTCGAAGGGGCGGATGGCGTCGACCCGCAGGTTATCGAGGAAGCCTTGTGTACCGGCGAAGACGGAGACCACCTGCAGGCCGACTCGCATGGGCGAGTACTGCCCCTGCTTGAGGATCTCCACCAGACGCCGCCCGCGGTTGAGCTGCGCCTGCGTGGCCTTGTCGAGGTCGGAGCCGAACTGCGCGAACGCGGCGAGCTCGCGGTACTGCGCCAGGTCGAGGCGCAGCGTGCCGGCCACGGCGCGCATGGCGCGGATCTGCGCCGAGCCGCCGACGCGCGAGACCGAAAGGCCGACGTTGACCGCCGGGCGCACGCCGGAGTGGAAGAGGTCCGTCTCCAGGTAGATCTGCCCGTCGGTGATGGAGATGACGTTGGTGGGGATGTAGGCGGAAACGTCGCCGGCCTGCGTCTCGATCACCGGCAGCGCGGTCAGCGAGCCGCCGCGGTTCTCGTCGTTGAGCTTCGCCGCGCGCTCCAGGAGGCGCGAGTGCAGATAGAAGACGTCACCGGGGTAGGCCTCGCGGCCGGGCGGGCGGCGGAGCAGCAGCGAGATCTCGCGGTAGGCCTGCGCGTGCTTGGAGAGGTCGTCGTAGATGCAGAGCGCGTGCTGGCCGTTGTAGAGGAAGTACTCCCCCATGGCGCAGCCGCCGTACGGCGCCAAGTACTGCAGCGGCGCAGGCTCGGAGGCTGAGGCGCTGACCACGACGGTGTGCTCCATCGCGCCGTAACTCTCGAGGGTTTTGACCACCTGCGCCACCGTCGACTTCTTCTGCCCGATGGCGACATAGATGCAGATGACGCCCTTCCCCTTCTGATTGATGATGGTGTCGACGGCGATGGCGGTCTTGCCTGTCTGGCGGTCTCCGATGATCAGCTCGCGCTGCCCGCGGCCAATGGGAATCATGGCATCGATGGCTTTGAGACCGGTCTGTAAAGGTTCCTTGACAGGCTTGCGGTCGACCACGCCGGGTGCGATGCGCTCGATGGGGTAGAGCTCCTTAGTATCCACCGGCCCCTTGCCGTCGATGGGGACACCGAGGGGGTTGACCACGCGGCCGACCATGGCCGGCCCGACGGGGACGGACATGATGCGCCCGGTGCGGCGCACTTCGTCGCCCTCTTTGATCTGCTGGTATTCGCCGAGGAGCACGACGCCGACGTTGTCCTCCTCGAGGTTGAGGGCCAAGCCGGCGATGTTGTGTGGGAACTGCACGAGCTCGCCGGCCATGACGCGCTCCAGCCCGTACACGCGGGCGATGCCGTCGCCTACCGACGTCACGGTGCCCACCTCGGCCACGTCTACCCCCTTGCCGATGCCGCTCAATTGCTGGCGAATAATCTCTGTGATTTCTTCTGCTTTCAAATCAACAGCCATATTGGTCACCCTAACGATTCACGGAATTTGTTGATCTTGCCGGCGACGGAGGCGTCGTAGACCTCGCTGCCGATCCTGGCCACGAAGCCGCCCAGCAGCGCGTGATCGACGGTTACGTCGACCTCCACCTTGCGTCCCACCTTCTTCTCCAGCGTGCGCCGCAGCTCGTCCAGCTCGGCCGGCGTGGGATGCTGCGCGGCGCGCACTTCGGCTGCCACGGTGCCGGTGGCCTGGCGGATCAGCTCCGCCAGCGCCTCGTTGATCGCGCCGAGGTCGTTGATGCGGTGGTTGCGGATGAGGACCTCGAGGACCTTGAGCGCCATCTCCGACTGGCCGAGCCGCTGCGCGATGGTCTTGGTGACCGCCGTCTTCACCCCTAGCTCGATGGCTGGATTGGCATACAGCTCGTGCAACTCGGCCGAGGCTTTGCGCGCCTGCTCGAAGCGCTGCAATTCCGCCAGCAGCGCGGAGGCGCGGTCGGGCGCTCCGACGACGTCCATGATCGCTCGTGCGTAGGGTCGCGCAAATCGCCGGATCACCGTTCACTCCCGCAATGAAAGCAGAAGGCTGAAGGCTGTAGGCAGAAGTGATTCCGCGCTGTTTTCGCCGCCTTCTGCCTTCTCATGCTCGACCCACCTCACGAACGCTCTCCGCAAAGAGCTTCCGCTTGTCCTCGTCCGTAATGGTCTCCCGCAAGAGTTGTTCGGCGCGGTCGGAGGCCAACTGCCCCGCGTACTCGGTCAGCTCCTGACGCGCGTGTTTGACGCGATTGTCCACCTCGCTCCGCGCCGCCTGCAGGATCTTCTGTGCCTCGGCCTCGGCCGCGGCGATCAGCTCGCGCTTCTGCCGCTCGCCGTCCGCCTGCGCGCGGTCCCGGATGGAGCGCACGTCGTCCTCGATCTGCTTGAGGCGCGCTTCGATGTCCGCCGCGAGCTGGTCGGCTTTCGCCCGCCGCGCGCGCGCCTCTTCGGCCTCGCTGCGGACCTTCTCGTGCCGGTCGGCCAGCGCCTTCTTGATCGGCTTGGAGAGGAAGTGCCACAGCACCCAGAGGAAGAGGAGCATGTTGACGAGCTTGAAGATCCAGGCCGGAAGGCCGAGGAACTTCGCCCCCTCCTCGTGATGGGCCGCCGCCTCGCTCTCTTGCGCGAAGACCACCAGAGGGACGATGAGCAGAAGAAGAACGACGGCTACGCGGCGCTTCACACCGCCCTCCCCAGAATGCGCTCGGCCGCCAGGTGGGCCAGCGCTTCGGATTCGCGCTTGATCTTCTCGCGCGCTTCCTGCGCGGCGCGGCTGAGGCTGACGTCCGCTTCGGCCACGAACGTCTTGGCCTCGGCGCTGGTGCGCTCGATGACCGAGGCGCGATGCGCGGCCGCGTCGGCGCGGAAGCGCTCGCGGACCGCCGCCGCCTCGCGCTTGGCGAGGCGGAGTTTCTCCTCCATCCGCGAGGTGGCCTCGCCAAATTGCGCCAGCGACTGCTCGTAGACTTCGTTCGCCGACCGGATCTCGGTCGCGCGCTCTTCGAGCACCTGATTGACCGGCCGGATGAAGAACTTGCTCACCACGAAGTAGTTGATGATGAAGATCACCATGATGGCGAGCAGAGAGTAATCGGGCGCTAGATTGATCTGCATTGTTCGTGAACCGGGAAAAGCAGCGGCGGGCGGACACTACGCCCCTTCCCGAGGCCGCGGTTGTATACCATAACGGCGTTGCCCGTTGCCAGTGGACCGTTGCCACTCTTTCCAGGCCGGCATGTCTTACAAACGCATCCTTAAACGAGCGGACAACTTCTTCCGCGAAGTGGTCGAAAAGCAGCCGCAAAACCTGCAGTACGGCCGCGGCTGTTCGCTCTGCTGCTACGGCCTTTTCGAGATCGGGTCGGCGGACATTCCGATCATCGCCGAGGGGCTGGCCAAGATGCATCCGGCGCGGCGGAAGATGGTCATCGCCCGCGCGCGCGAGATCATGGAGACCACGGAGTATCCCGCGCTGCGCGAGTGCTCGCCGATCGAGAAGGAGAAGTTCTTCGACCGTACCGCGGCCACGCCGTGCCCGAACCTCAGCGAGGCTGGCGAGTGCCTGATGTATGAGCATCGCCCGCTGGTCTGCCGCACGTTCGGGCTACCGCTGCGTAACGGCGACCGATACCTCGGCGACGTCTGCGAGCTGAACTTCACCGAGGCGCCGCAGAGCGAGAAGGAAGCCGCCGCGTGGGACTTGCAGTGGGAAGACGAGCTGGGCCCTGAGGACGAGTACACCATTCCCGAGGCCATCGTGCTCGTTGCGCGGATGCGCGGGTGGTAGCATCCCGCCATGAAGCACTTTCTGCTGGCAGCCCTGATCCCGGCCGTGGCATTGGCCCAGAAACCACCCGCGGGCTGCCCGCTCCTCACCGCCGCGGAGATCAACTCTGCAACCGGAATGAAAGTGGGCGAGCCGCACGAGACCGACGTGGACGTGCCGAGCAGCGCCGGTCAGGCCAAGGTACCCATGACCGGCTGCATGTGGCGCGTGGGCGAGCACGGCATGGCCAACGTTGCCGTGTTGGCCGCCGTCGGTACGAAGGAGCAGCGAGAGGCCGGCATGGCCAAGCTTCGCCAGTCGTACGACGTCCTGCGGTCGAAGGGATGGTCGGTGACCGAGACCAGGATCGCCGACACGCTCTGCAGCACCGCCACGCCGCCGGCAGCGGAGAGCGAGCATTCGCCGGCGATGACAGGCTGCTTCGGCGTGGCCAGAGGTTTCGTCTATTCGGTCGGGGTCATGGGGCCGCACTTCAAGACGCCGTCCGACAAGGTGAAGGCGCTCGGCGACGACGTGGTGAAGCGGCTACCGTAACTTCCGCTCGAAGAAATCAGCCGTCGCTTTGTATGCCGCGATCCACGAGCGATGCAGCAGGAAGTCGTGCACCTCGTCCGGGAAGACCAGCAGCTCCACTTCCACGTTCCTCTTCCGCAGCTCCTCGGCGAGATGGATGGTCTCGTTGAAGGCGACGTTGCGGTCGTCGTCGCCCTGAATGAGCAGTACGGGCGACTTCCAGGTATCGAGGTAGGCGATAGGCGATGACTGGAAAGCGAGCCGCGCCAGGTCCTGATTCGCGCGCGGGTCGTACGACGTCTCCCACACCTTGATCTCGTTGTTCCAGTCGTGCACGCCGTGAAAGTCGGAGCCGGCGGCGAAGAGATTCGACGCCTTCGCCAGTGCGAACGCGGTGAGATATCCGCCGTAGGAGCCGCCCCAGGCCATGATGCGATCGGGATCAACATCGGGGCGCGAGCGGAGATAGAGGCCCGCGCCGATGACGTCGTTCACCTCGCTCGCTCCGCGCGTGCCATAGCTCTCCGCCTCGCGGAACTCCATGCCGTAGCCAATGCCGCTGCGGTAGTTCACCGAGAGCACCACGTAGCCGCGGCTGGCGAGGTACTGGTTCATGGCGTACGCGTTCGAGTAGTAGTCGCCGTAGTGCCAGCCGAGGAGCATCTGGCGCCGCGAGCCGCCGTGGAAGAAGACCGAGGCGGGATGTTTGCCTCCGCCGCCCGGCATGAAGAGCTGCGCGTGGATCTTCATGCCGTCGGTGGCGACGACGGTGACCGGCTGCGGCTCGACGAGCTTCGAGGCGGGGAAACGGGCGGGCGGGGCGGTGAGATCGCGCGGTGCGGTGCCTCCAGCGATGACCGCCGGGTGCGCGGGGACGCGGGAATCGCTGCGCAGAATGGCGATCGTACTCGCGTTCGCGAAAACCGGCGACCACTCGATGCCGCGGCCGCTGGTCACCGCGACCGGCGGCTTGCTGCCGTCGGCGGGAACGCGCCAGACGTGGCGGCGATCGATGTCGTTCTGGTTCGAGGAGTAGACGAGCTCGCGGCGGTCGGGCGAGACGGAGACATGCTCCACTTCGAACTCGCCGGGAGTGAGCAACATCGCTTTCCCGTCACAAGTCGACACGGAGTACAGATGCGTCCACCCGTCCTTCTCCCACGGAAAGACGATGCGATCGCTCGCCGCCCAGACGATCTGATCGTCGGCCACGATGCCGCGAAAGACGCTGCCATCGCCGTCATCCGCGCGCCACACTTGCCGCCCCTTTCCCGTCGCCACGTCCGCCACGCGGATCGACCACGGCTGCCCCTTGCGCACCGGCGCGAAGGCCAGCACTTCGTTGCGCGACCGAATGCGCGCGAAGGCGATCTGTTTGCCGTCGGGCGACCAGACTGGGAACGAGTCGCGGTCGACGCTCGG
>JACXTT010002525.1_pt1 | contig 28926 bp, 23 predicted proteins | sample 9270951 | NCBI WGS metagenome assembly JACXTT01 (sample SAMN15532306, study PRJNA645909) | rock metagenome | isolation source: weathered quartz diorite | place: Puerto Rico | collected 2017-06-21 | reverse complement strand
AGCCGAGCAATTGTGCGAAACAGGGCGCAGCACCTCCCGAAACAACGGAGTATAGCCGATACCATACGATTTCGCACGCCAGCGAGATGAAGCCAACGGCGGCTGACAATAACAGGCCCAGCCTGAAGGAAATCACTGCCGGCGGAGACGAGCTGGGCGCCGCCGATGTCGCCCAGACGCCGGTGGGTTCAGAGGAAGCCTTGGCATCTAAAATGATCGCGGTAAGCGCGACCGCGACATTGACCACTGCTGCCATCATGACTGCGCCGGATTCTCCGAGAATACGCATGACAAACCAGGCAGCGGCAAAGCAAGCGGTAGCGGAACCGAGAGTGTTAACGCAGTAGAGCACTCCTACTGACTCACCCACGTTGCGCGTTCGACGAACGAAATATGCGGCGAGCAGAGGCAAAGTGCTGCCCATCAGAAGAGTCGGGACAAGCAGGAGAGCGAACGTGATGATACCGGTTTGCAGTGTGGAAGCGCCGGCGGTGAACGACGCGACCAGGTGGAATGCGGACAGCGAGACGGCGCCGAAGATCCCCACGCCAAGTTCAATGAGTCCAAACGCGCGGAGGAGGCGCACTCCGGTGTGCGTGGATAGTTTCCCGCCCGCGAGGCTGCCCAGCCCGAGCCCGAGCATGAAAACGGTCACGATGACGGTAACCGACTCAATATTGACCCCGTAAATGGTGAATAGCGCGCGTTGCCAAACGATCTGATATAGGAGGGCAGGTATGCCGGAGATAAAGAAGAGCACGTAATACAACCCGAGGCCCGGGCTGCTGCTGTTCCCGGCGAGTCGACTGAGCGGCTCAGGTTCGACGTTTGCGTAGTGTGTGTTCTGCATGCGAGTGCCAAAAATGGCAATTAGTAAAGGCATTCCTGAGACCCTTAACCGAGCCCAAATAAGATCTTTAGTTTCTGTGGCTTGTATAGCAGGGAACGGGTGCTGTGAACGATTGTATACAGTCCGAGATGGATCGGCGAATCCGCGTGGAGACGGAAGCAGGCGGGCGCCGACAAGAAGCTGGCGGACGACAGTTGGCCATGCCTACAAAGCGTTCGCTCTGTTTCCGCGCCAACCTCACGCGATCACTTTGATCGCTCCAATGTGTGGATCAGCTTGTGGCAGTCCCAACAAACCGGCTCCAGATTCTCAATTCTATGAGTGCCTCCATGGGACCGGTATCTGCGGTGATGAATCTGCAGCCGCTGAGTTCTGCGGCACCGCGCACACCGCCAGCCGTGCCGCTTGAGCGCTTCGAAGGAATGAATCGCATAGACCTGGCGCACTAGGATCTGTAACGCAACATCATCGGTAAGATGGGAAGCCTCGGCGATCAGCTCATCGCCGCGGAAGGCGCCGTAGACGACTCGGCCGGCGGTGTCTCCCTCCTGAAGCCGGCGCACTTCACAGCCAATCATTCGCTCCACCCGGGCCTTCGTCATAGTCCTCCTTCCTCCGGGGCTCAACCAATGACCAGGCGAAATTCGCCGAACTTCAGATCGGCTCCTGGGATTTCTGACCCGTTCTTCAGCTCGCCGCCGATGGCCCGTTTATCGGGTTTGAACTCGGCTTTCTTTATGCGTTCCTCGAACCTGGCGCGCTCATCCTTTCCCAGCCGCTCGAGCAGCGCCTCCCACACGTGCGCCGGCATGGTCAACACCACATCCTTGAACGCCAGCGGCACTGCATTTTCATCGGTGATGGCCACCGAGTCCGGGTTCTTCTGCATTCGCATGCTTGAGACGTTGCCCTCCAATCGCTTCACCCCGCGCCGGTCCGGAACCGCAAACCGATCGATGATGCTGATGATGTACTGCTCGAACTCAGCCTGGAATCTAGCAATGCGGTCTCGTCTCTTCTTGATGCGTTCGATCTCTTGATCGGCGAACTTCTGTTGTGCTTCACAGTGCCGAAGGAAGGCGACCACGGCATCACGTTTTTCCTTGGCTTGCCACAGCGAGCGCCCGATCTCATCGAGAAGTATCTGCTTGATTTCTTCTCCTTCGACCACCTCAAAAGTATTCGCCAGGGCGGCGAGATTGTCCTCGATCTCATAGAGCGTGATGCTGGTTTTCGGAGTTGGAACCAGTTCAGTCGACATGGCTCTGCCCTCCACCCACCGCCACTTCGGCGGCCGGCTTGGCCTCGTCTATAGCCGCCGCTCCTATTCCCGGTGAGGAATCGCAGTTTTGCGGGAATCTCTCAATCGCCTGAAACAGTTCCTTGGCGCAGAGCCGGGCCGGCTGGCTCCTTTTAAACTCATTTGGCCGTTCGACACCGTGCCGCTTGAGAATCTCCTGGTAGGTGGTCTCGCCCTGGGCGCCGCCGGCCTGCGTGATGGCCTCTTGCAGCTTGGCGAACTCCTGCATCACACCGCGTGGCGAACACATCCGTTTCCAGATGGCCAGCAAGCCCGGGGGGACACATCCGTTCGGGTTGGCAAATCCGTTCAAGTCTGCAGATCCGTTCAGTCCTGCCGAACCGTTCAGTCCATGGGCTTCGCCATTGGGAGTTGGCGGAGGCGGGGGCTCCAGTTCTTGAGGTGGCGCCGGCGGCCCGTTTAGCCATTCCTTGAGGATCTCGGCCACTTCCTTGCCGGGCTTCAGGAAGACGCCTCCGCTCAGCTTGGGGCACCGGGTCTTCGTGATGATGAGGGTGTTCTCCTGGTCCATCTCGCCGCATACGTCGAACTCGTACTCGATCCCGTCGCGCATGACCGGGGCCAAGCCGACTTTGCGTGGTGCGGTTTTGCCAGTTTTCTCATCCCGCTCGAGAACCCACTCGGTCTTCGCCCGTAAGCTGACCAGAACGTGAAGTTGGGCGCCGATGATTCTGTCTACCAACTCGTTATGGATGGGTGTTACCTGTTTCCAGGCGCCGAAGCTGTTGTTGCTCTGGCTTCGCCTCGCAATCCGGTCCACCTGGTCGAGTTCCCCGTCCTTGCCCATCCAGAAGTGCGAGAGGGAATCGATGCAGAGCACCTGATAGCCCCGCTGGGCAGCGGCATCAATCATCTCGACGAGTCGCCGAGGGTCGTAGGAGCCGAGTTCGAGAACGTCGAACTCGAAAATATCGGCGTACTTGCTAGCGCTACCCCGCTCCGTGTCCACAACGGCGATTGGTCCGCCGAGCTCGCTTGCAAGTTTGAGGAGCGTGTAAGTCTTACCACTCCCAGATGGCCCGCAAACTGCCAAGCGCAGCTTTGCGCCGTGTTTAACGGCCTTCCGAAACCCAAAGTCGCTGGTCATATTGGTTGCCCTTTCTGTCGCGTCTGTTTACCTAATATAGCGCTATATCAAGCTTGATATTAAAGCATCATATGACGCCATGTCAAGCACAAAAATTTTAGGTGTTTTCAAGGCCTATGCTATATTTCACAGCGTGGCCAAAAAGAATCCTCACGCCGTGGCTCTTGGGAAATTGGGTGGGAAGAAGCGGGCCGAGGTCTTGTCAGCTGAAGAACAGAGTGAAATTGGGCGCAAGGCCGGTCATGTCGGCGGCCGTGCCCGTGCCGAGAAGCTCAGCAGCAAACGCCGGAGCGAGATAGCGCGTCAAGCGGCAGCCGCCCGTTGGGCAAAACCGAGGAACAACTAATATCAGCCCCCGAGCGGCGGCTCTCTCTTTGCTCTCCGCCCATCCCGGCGGTTAAAATTCTGTAGAACTTGGCATTGAAGATGGCACGAGAGTGAGCCAGGGAACTCATGTTCACGACACGGTCACGCCGGTGTTGGAGTGACAGAGCCAGGAGGACGACGCCAGATCTTGGGACCGGGTCGCCGTACCTTGTTCGGTAGCCGCCGGTGCTCTCCGATTGATCGCAAAATAAGCAGCTTCCGTGAAGAAGGGTAGAACGTATCCGCCGCCCTCACGAGAGGAGCGATTTATTTAGGTGTGACCGTTGCACACTATCATCTCCTCGGCTTTCAATTCCGGATAGATCGACATCCACTGCAATCGGCAGTGGAACGTGCTTGCCTTGCCGAGCAGCTTGGAGTCGCTGCAGTTCGTGATGTGCCTTGAAGAGGCTACGTTCCAGTCAGGTCTCATAGCGCGACGCGACGGGTTGCTTCCGATATCAGGAGATCAAGGGCTGGGTGGCCGACTGATCGGTACGAGTGTGTGAGGGAGCAAGCGTGTGCTCACTTACCGGTCCGGGAGAGGGGCCGTTAGTTCGCAGGCGTGCGCCGGTGGGCCGCGGCGCGGCGGGCGGCGGGCGCGACTACCGCGCCCGCCTTGAGCGGATTGGTGTGCGGATTGACTGAAGACTCCATGATCTGTGCCATGGCGGAAGCCGCCAGGTGCTCGGCTTCCCTGGCGAACGTCATTTGGTCTGTTTCCGGATCGAAATCCACCTTGATCAGGTCGCCTGTGCGCACCTGTTGTGTCGCGATCAGATTGGACATGGGATGCACCAGCGCACGGTCGATGGCGCGCTTCAGGTGCCGCGCGCCATACTTCATGTCCGTGCCCTCTTGGAGCAGGTAATCCTTGGCCTCTTCGGTTAGCGAGAACACAAACGGAGTCGTAGTCGCGGAGTTCAGGATCCGCTGCTGCAGGATGCCCAGCTCCAGGCCGAGGACGTTCCGCAGTTCCGCTGGGCCGAGCGGTTTGAACACCACGATTTTGTCGATGCGGTTCATGAATTCCGGCGTAAACTTGCGGCGCGCCGCTTCGACACCCGCCCGTGAAATCTTTTCGGTGGTGGAGTCATCGAGTTGCCCGCTCTCGTGCTTGCGTTCAATTTCGGAAGCGGCGAATCCCAAATTAGGTCTCAAAATGGAACCCATTTCGGCAGCCCCCAGGTTGCTGGTCATGAAGATCAGGGAGCACGAGAAGTCCACACGGCAGTTGTCGCCCAGAGTCATAGTGGCTTTGTCCAGAATGCCGAGCAGCAGGTTCCACAGCGCGTCACTGGCCTTCTCAATCTCATCGAACAGCACGAAGCTGATCTTGACCTTCTCGGTGTGGTGCCGGTTCAGCGCTTCTTGGCTCAGCAGCGGGTGCGTCTCGCGGTGACCCAGATATCCGGGAGGAGATCCGATAAGCTTGGCAATCTCGTGGCTGTGCTGAAACTCAGCGCAGTCAATTCTGATCATGGCGCGGGCATCGCCCACTAGACTCTCCGCCATGGCTTCCGCCAGACAGGTCTTTCCTGAACCTGTGGGACCGAGGAACAGCAAGTTGCCGATAGGCCGCCAGGGACTATTCATCCCTACCAGGTACATCTGGTAGACGTTCACAATCTGATCGATCGCTTCGTCCTGTCCGATAATTCGCTTATGGAGATCGGTGTACAGTTTTTCAGCATCGTGACCAGTTTGCGTCGGATCCAGCTTCGTGTTCAGCCCTACCATGTTGCCCCTCTAGTTCTCGGAGCCCCAGCTCTTGCGCCTTGGTATCGCAAGTACCGTGCCATTCCGCGGCCGCTACTTCCGAGGTTTCAAAGGCCTCATCTGCTGAGAATACGCACTCTGGAGGGGGTTGAGATCCCGCCGGCGAGGTTGCCTAGCCCGAGCCCGAACATAAATACGGTTACGATGACGGCAACCGACCCAAAAGCGTGCGTACTGTAATGCAGCGTGGCCGGATCTGGCGCCGCTCTCTGTCGGAACGAGGCGACAAAGCGGCTCAGTTTCGAGATTGTCGCAGCGTTCTCCGGCATTTAAACGCCGCAAACAGGTAGTTCGTAGACATCGCTTAGACCATTCGCGAACGCAGGCAAGATCTTGAACCTAAGCATTCCTATTGCTGGGAAGGATCCGTTGTGAACGGTTGTATACAGTTCCGCGGATTAGTGAACTCGTGAAGACACCCGAGCGTCCCTCTCGAGCCGGTTTACAGGTGTCGGGCAACGTGAATATGGGGCTCACACCCTCGTCACAACCTCCCGATATCAAGCAGGGCAAGCCAAATATACAGAATGTCCCTTGTTTTTAGCGGCATCGAGGCCTGCCTGCCGGAGCTGGGAAGATTCGACCAATCTTGGCTGCTGAAGTGCAGTTACAGGCAAGCCAGATTTCTGTACGTGTATCAGCCGGACGGGTCGGATGTTTCGATAGCCGATCGGAGGAGTCATCGATGTGCGCCACTCGCGTCGTCGCTCTCAGCCTGCTTGTTGCGCTGTCTCTTGGACTGTTACTCCAAGGCACTCTGCCTTCAGTCTCAACCGGCTCGTGGAGACCTGCCTGGTAACCTTGCTGAGGCGGACGGCGGAAGCGCCACCTGTAGGCACCTATGATGGCGGATGAGCACCTATGATGGCGGACGGGAAACATCGCCGGCTGCAATCTGCCGCAAGGTGGCGCCGGCAAATGGCCGGGAACGTGATCGAGGTTTGGGGAGACGGCGAGCAAAAGCGATCATACTGCGACATCGATGATTGTGTAGAAGGTATTTGGCGCTCGATGCAGTCCGACTACAGCGAACATTTGAATCTTGGAACGGACCGCCCGGTCTCCAGCAACGAACTCGCGGATTTAGTGGCTGCCGCCGCCGGCAAGACAATTCGAAAGCGTTACGATCCCGATAAACTGCAGGGCGTAAGAGGACGCAATAGCGACGATACTCGGTTGCAGGAAGTGCTGAGTTGGGAGCCGAGGACTCCTCTTGAAATCGGTCTCGCGCAAACCTACGAATGGATCGCCGGACAAATGCGAAAGTTCAGTGCCATCCCAGCTCTCGATCTTGAGCAATATGGCCTCACAAAGTCATCTTGACGGTGAAAGGAGCCTTGTGTCCCTACATTCGCGAGCCCTTCTCCCGCTAGCCGCGCTTGTCCTGCTTTGGCTCACTGAACCAAACAGCAGCGCCCAGCTACAGAAGCCTGCCAAAGCCCAGCATCTTTCTTCGGTGATCCAGAACGCAACAACGCTGGCGCCATTAACTTGCACGTACGACCACAAGAGCGGCAACTTATCTTGCTCGGCTGAGAGCTGGCAGCTCTCTCTCTCAAGTGGCAATTCTGTAGGCTTTACCGCCTCTGCTTCAACAAACTCCGGGGGCAGTTGGCTATCCGTCACGCCGACAGCCGGAACAATACCGTTAGCACCATCAACAATTGATCTTTCCATCGCGGTCAATGCCGGCAGTTTGACTGCCGGCACGTACTCCGGCACGGTGACTGTCAATTGCACGGCAAGTTTCTGCCCAATTACTGGACACGTCACTCTGAGTGTCGCGGCCGAACCGACGATATCGGTCGGCTCGAGCTCGCTATCGTTCAGCCAGATCGGACCAAGCCCGCCGGCCCCCCAGACCTTATCAGTGACCAGTGATCCTCCAGGCCAGGGCATCACGGTGAGGACGGCGACGAACTGGCTCTCCGTTCTCAGCCCCAGCGATACGGCGCCCGTAAACCTTTCTGTCGTTGTAAACGTAACCGGTTTAGCGCCTGGAATGTACAGTGGAAGTATAACTATCGCATCTCCTAATGCGGTGAATAGCCCGTTGATCATTCCGGTCACGTTAGTCGTTTCGATACCTCAGTCCATCTCATTCCAGTATAAGCCAGGTCTCCCACCGCCAGACCAAGTGTGTTTCATGCTAAGTAGCGCATCCCCCGGTGCCAGTTTCACGGCTTCAGTATCTGGTGGGAACTGGCTTGCAGAATCTCCAACCAGTGGAATTACTCCGACAAATGTGTGCGTATCGACCAAGCCAGAAGGGCTTACACCGGGTAAGTACCCTGGCACTGTAACGATCACGGGCGCCACTCCAAATCCGCTAACGATACCCGTGACGCTTACCGTGGCTTCCGGCCCGATGCTCTCCCTGAGTCCGTCGTCGCTGTCATTTCTATTAGAAAGGGGCGGGAGTCTACCGGTAGCCCAATCAGTCTCAGTAAAGAGTGACATACCGAACACAGGAGTGGCTTTGGATGCCTCTGCTTCAACAGACTCAGGAGGTGATTGGTTAGCAGTCAGCCCAACAACGTCGAGCACGCCGGGTACTTTCACCGTGTCAATAAAACCTGTGACCCTCGTATCGGGAACTTACGCGGGCCGTGTTCTGATCACGTCTAGCACTGCATCGAACAGCCCGGTCAAGATACCGGTTACACTCAACGTCCCCGATATCAGCCTATCTGTGACTCCTCCGTCCCTTGCATTCACGTACGAAATTGGATGCAAGGCCCCCGATCCTCTGGGTCTGTTTTTGTCCAGCAAGACCCTCGATGGTAACCCTTTGTCCATAGACTTTAATGCAGGCGTCTCGGCCGGTTCCAATGGTGCGTGGCTAACCCTAGATTCTAGGAGCGGAACCACGCCGGGAATTCTCAATGTTTCGGTCAATCCGAATGGCCTATCATTAGGGAGGTATAGCGGCACTGTGACGGTGACGTCTGCGGCAACAAACAATGGCCCACAGGCTGTGCCCGTCGTGTTAGTAGTGGGCAATACTCCCGGGCTCACTGTAAAGCCCTCCTCGCTGGCGTTCAATTACCAGATTGGCTCTACCCAGCCGTTGGCGAAGCGGATTGATCTCTCGAGTTGTGGAGGGCCAGTGGATTTCACGATTTCCACTCCGACAGCTAATTGGTTAGCGATTGACAAGTTAATCGGCGCGACCCCTGCGTCGGCCAATATATCTGTTAATCCGGAAAACTTGGCCAAGGGTACTTATACCAGTATGATCACAATCTCATCGTCTGCTGCAGGGAGCTCTCAAAGTCTGGCTGTAACACTTGTCGTTAGAGATCGGCCAACACTTCTTGTCAGCCCAAACACCTTGGCCTTCAACTACGAGACCGGCTTCCCTCCACCCCTTGCCCAAACGCTCTCGATCTCAGCTGGCGGCACTAATTTCACTGCTTCTGCATCAACGATCCCCGACGCTAATTGGCTATCGATTAACAACTTGGGTGGAACAACTCCTGCCAGCCTAAGAGTCTCCGTGCAGCCCTATGGCTTGGCGCCGGGGACCTACACCGGCACAATCTTGATACAATCGCCTGCTGTTAGCAATAGTCCGACAAGTGTACCTGTAAAACTGACCGTAGCTAAAACGGCTGAATTGTCAGCGTCTCCGACATCATTGTTCTTTGACGCTCAGTTTGGCTCCAGGATGAAGCAATCTCAGACCATTTTAGTCTCAAGCACCGGCAATCAGATAAGCTTCGATGCGAACGCCAGCATTGGGAGCTGGCTTTCCATAACGCCATCGCATGCGACTACAGGGACCATCAACCCTGCGACTGGCGGCATTGTCAATAGCGCCGCTCCAGCAGTTGTTTCCATTGACCCAACAGGCCTTCCAGTAGGGACCTACTCAGGATCGCTCGCGATAGTGCCGAGATCCGGGGCGAGTCCTATCACCATGCCTGTCACCCTGGCAGTTCGGGGTAATCACTTGAGAATTCCTCAAGTAGCGGATGGCAGCGGTTGGAAAACCACGATCGTGCTGGTCAACACGGACTCGGAGCCAGCGCCGTTTACGCTCAGCTTCATGAAATCCGATGGAACCTCTCTTACTATGCCCCTCGATCAGATTGGCCCGGTGACAGATTACTCGGACGTGATACCGGTAGGTGGTTCCCGCACTATTGAAACGCAGGGATCCGCCAATTATCTTAGCCAGGGTTGGGCTGAGGTGGTCGCCGCGAAATCAATAACTGGAACTGCGATCTTCCACCAGCGGACCGCCGCCAATCTGGATACCGAAGGTGCTGTACGTGTTGGAACAGGGGCGGGGAAGTACTTCCTGTTGCCTTTTGACAACACTGAAGGCTTCGTGACATCGATGGCTATACTTAATCCTGACAATACCCAGTCCGCGACAGTGTCTATCGTGTTCCGTGACGAAAATGGGCAACAAATCTCCACCGAGTCGCTGGTTGTGAGTGCGAAACACCGGCAGGCGTTTATCCTGCCATCCCAGTTCCCGAAAGTCGCGGATAAGCGAGGTGTAGCCGAGTTCAGCTCTCCCAATGCAGAACTCTCTGCCTTTGGACTCCGCGCCAGCCCTCGCCAGGCGCTCACTTCCATTGATCCCATAGTCCCTGACAATTTGCCTGCTCCGGGTACTACTGCAACAATTTCACAAGTCGCCGACGGGGGCGACTGGGACACGACGATCATTCTTGTCAACACGGGTAACAAGTTGACAGGTGATCTCTCCGAGCTTGTGCCGGCCCCGTTCTCGTTGAGATTCACGCAACCAGATGGAACGCCGTGGCGCATACCAGTGGCGGGAACTGATGGAGTATCGGAGTACAGCGATGTCATTCCGGTTGGCGGATCGAAAATTATTGAAACTGGGGGATCCACGACCACACTATCGCAGGGTTGGGCTCAGGTGATAACATCGGGTTCCATTTCCGGGACAGCCATCTTCCGTCAGCGGCTCAGTGCGGACCGTGATGCTGAAGGTGCCGTACCACTTAGTTTGTCCAGCACAAGACGATTCGTCTTGCCCTTTAACAATACGCAAGGATTTGTGACAGCGATGGCTCTGGTGAATCAAGATCCATCCCATTCGACCGCTGTATCTGTGAGCTTGCGGGACGAGAACGGCCAAGCCCTTGGGAGTGAGGTGCTCAAACTTGCTCCACTGGGTCGAAGCGCCTTTGTATTGGCAATGCCATTTCCAGAGACTGGGAATATTCAAGGTGTCGCAGAGTTTTCGTCGACCAACGTCGATCTTTCGGCGCTTGGCCTTCTCTACAATCCGCTGGGATCCTTTACCTCGATACCACTCATAAAGAAGTGAGAAGTTAGGAATGCCCACTCCGGTCGAGAGTCGGTGCAAAGAGCGAATCGGCAACACACAAAAAGGCCGCGGGCACCCCAAAGAAATGCCTGACTTAACTGGCCCGCTGCATCTTGAACCCTACCTCGAGGCCAGGAGTGTCCACCACTCAAATGGATAGCCAGTCTATCCAGTTGGTTTCACTAGCCGCCGTCCGATGTGCTGATCCACCTTTCGGTCGTGACGCTACGTCATTACTGCTTGCGGTCACCTCGGTGATCACCTCAAGTGATCATAAGTGGCCGGTTTTGGGTGTTCACCGAGGGTCGCGGTGGCGAGTCCAAAGGAGAGCGAACGTCCTGAGCAGCGCGGGGAATCATTCTCCCTGTTTGGAGCCGTTCGGATGGTCGTTTCGCAGCGCTCGGATGAGATCAGCGATGTTGCCTTCCATGATTTCAATACGAGCTTGCCAGGCGTCCATGCGAACTTGCCAGGCGTCCATGCGAACTTGCCAGGCGTCCATCCCGGCCCGCCAGTCGGCCTCAGCCGTTTCGAGTCGCTGTAATCGAGCATCCGTGCGGTCGATGTACGCGTCGATCTTCACGGCGAATTCCGAAAATCGCACATCGGCTCGCGCCTGCGCAGCCGAGACCGTCTTTTGCAACTCGATCAGCCGCGGAAGCTCCTGGGCGATGTATTCGAGGGCCTGATTTAAGTCCATGTTTATAAGCCCGAGACAGGCCCCGGATTGCGGGCCTGGTTCACTTCAGTCAAATTAGCCGCGGGCGGCGTCTTCAATCTCGCTTCGGTACTCTTGGGGCGGGTTTGGTAACACTCTGCGCTCGTCAGGCCTAAGAGCCTCTCTGCGCGCAATGTCGCCCCCGTTGCCGAACGCTAACCGCGGTACCAGCCCACTACCAAGGTTACCGCCAAATCCGGCCAATTTGCCAGCGGTCTTTGGCAATACCAATCGGTCGGAAGGGAATCCCGATCAGTGATGCGGATGCTCGAATTCACCATGGCGGGCAACGATGTAGCTGTAACGATCTGGGCCCCACCGCCACGGGTTGCTTGAATGTCCCCCAGGCGGTGGTGGTCGACGACAACGGCATTCGGGCTCGCGCGTTATCACCACAGAAGTCGGCGGTACCATTACCGACCAAGATGGTGATAGCCCACTCGCGCTTACCGCGCGGATACGGTGGTTAAACGACAATTACAAACGATCGCTTACGATGTCCCAGGCCTATGCGATCACTTCGATCGCTCCAATGTGTGGATCAGTTTGTGGAAGTCCCAGCACACTGGCTCCAGGTTCTCAATTCTGGGAGTGCCTCCCTGGGACCGGTACTTGCGTACTTGCGCAATGTTCATGCCTGGCGGATAGCTGGCCAGATGCCGGCTCCCAAGCAACCGCTACACCAGGGACGTGTCCAGGACGCTGATCACAGGGTCGCACAGGGTGCACGCGGCATCCCCCTTTTTCGTATAATCGGTGGCCCGAGGCAACCCATGGGCCCAGTCGGCGAACTCGAGTCTGTTCTGATAGACCGTATAACTTCTGCGAGGACGTGCGGGGCCTCGGGGAAGACCGCCAGCGTGGATGTCAGAAATCCGCAAGGAGCGAGAGCAAAGGCAAGCCCGCGAAATCCGGCGCCTGAGTCCATTGTCGCTCTGAAATCTCAAAAGCAGCGCAGTGGGAGCTTCCAGGGTAACCGCGCAAGATGTGCTCAGGCTGGATGGGGAGTGCTGCTGGCCAATTTATACGCCTCCCGCCTCAAGGCCGCGCGTTCGATTGGTTATGCAAAACATTTGGCTTTTTTCTTTAAAGTTAGGCCAAGCTTTTTGGATTGTTGGCTGCCTCTTAGGTGGTCCCGGGAGCGGGATAGAGAGTAATGCCCTTTCTTTTCAGTACAAGTGGTCCCGCCACATGCTCTACAGACGACGACCAAAAATGGCATTAAAGATGCTCCTTCTTACCTACACCTTCTGGAATTAGGAGAACACAATGAAGCGAACACTATTTGTGCTCGGCCTTTCTTTGTTGTTGTCACCTGCCGCAGTTAAGGCTGATATCGTCAGCGTCACGGGTCCAGCTACTATTGTTTCACCTCCAGCGACGGTGGAAACACAAGATGCGACGGCGCTTGCGTTTGATGAGCAATCACTGGTGCTATCTTCACCTGTTGCCGTCAATATCAGCGCACCTGGTGTGTACGCGAGTATCGCCAGTCTCACGAGCGGCACGATCCCAGCGGGCACTGCCGTCAGTTCCTTCTACTATCATAGTTTTGGCCTAGATACTGCAGGCACCGTGTTTGACGGCTCCATCACTTTTTCGACACCCATCCTTGGGGTTGAGGCACTTGCCGCAAGCCTCATCGCAACGAATTCGATTCTGGGGTCGCCGACTACAAGTTACTTTTCAAGTGATATTGGACAGAGTTTCGAGTTTGGTACTCAAATCGATTCGGTTACTATTTCTCCTGACCGACTCACACTTTCCTTTGACAACGAAACCTTCAACGCTCCCGATGATCTCCGCATCATCACGGCAAGACCCGAAGTCGCGGCGACACCCGAACCCTCCAGCCTATTGCTGTTGACTCTGGGACTAATCGCTTTAATCGCTTCAGCAAGACTCAGCAGCAGGGCCATTCGTCGGGGTTGACGGAAGCCAACTTGGAAATCATTCTCGAAAGAAAAGGCCGCCGAGCGGATCATCTCGGAAAACCGTCCGCAATTCATCGCCAAAGACTTTAAGGAATCCTAATTCGATCGGGTGTCGCTGGAGCAAGAATGCTCGGTGCGCGCAATGTCGACTGATGGCATGGTCATGTTGACGCCCACAACACTGAATGGGCTGACGGCACTGCTTTTGTGACTTTCTTTGCCCGCGGGATTCGCTTGCTTATCCTCGGGCGTGCAATGCAGGTCATTCGCGTATACAGCGACCGTATTTTTTGATCTTACTTCTGAAGAGGGCTCACCACGAGGTACGGCCACGGCATGATCTCCACCAGGCCCGCGAAAAAATGATCGCCTGGGTGGAAGAAGGCCACCGGACGCGCGAGCAGGCGCTCACCTACAGGGCCCGATTCTGCTCTTGCGGACGTGTACAATACCGCGGGCGCCAAGCGCATCTTAGAGCGCGCGCGTCAATAAGATCAAGTAGAGCTTTCTTGCCCCGACAGAATTACTTTGACTGCCAGGTGGTGGTGGCCGTGTGCTCGCGGACGGATGAGGCCAGCTCGGCATCGATTATTTTCTCGAAATCGGCCAACGGCTGGGCCCCGTTCACAAAAGTTCCGTTGATGAAGAAACTGGGAGTTCCGGACACTCCGACTTTGCTTCCGTCCTGCCGGTCGGCCTCGATCTTGTCCTTGAATTTTCCGCTCGCCAGGCACGATTGAAAGGCTTTGTCATCCAGATTGAGTTTGCGGGCGCGTTCGGCGAGGCTGGCGTCATCCAGTTTGGACTGATCCGCAAACAGGGCATCGTGATATTCCCAATACTTGCCCTGTTCTCCAGCGCAACGAGACGCCTCCGCGGCTTTCTCCGCCTGTCCATGGATCTCATGCAGCGGAAAGTCGCGGTAGGCCAACCTCACGCGGCCGTTGTACTTCGCGAGCAGATCTTTCAGAGTGGCCTCCGTCTTCTTACAGAAGGGGCATTGAAAATCGGAGAACTCGACGATTGTGACCGGAGCGCTTGGATCTCCCGTCACCCGGGCTGCGTCGTAAGCGACGTCCACGCTCGGCGGACGCAGCATGACGGCGACGTCGGTTTTTTCTCGCAACGAGTTCGCGTAAGCCTGCCGCGCATTCTGAATTCTGACTTGTCTTAAGCTCGCCCGAAATTGCTCCTTCATCTGGTTAAGGCTGAGGCCCGGTCGGTCTTGCGCCAAGAAGAAGGCCTCCACCTCGCCGTCCGTCGGCGCCGCAACCTTGGAATCGACTTCCTGCTCCAGAAACTTCTGCGCGGAAATGCCCCGCTTGCCGGCTTCAGTTGCGACAAGCTTCTGCAGGATCAGATTGTCGAGGGCTTTGCTCTTGAGGTCGAATTCCTGTCTGCGCAGCTGTAACCATTGAGATCCGAGCGACTCTGTTAATTCCTGCTCGGATATCGGTTGGCCGCCGAGTGTAGCAACCGGATCGCCGGAACTGGCATGAGGCTCAACTTGTCCAAAGGACTCGAGCGGAAGGCCCAAATATAAGAACAAAAACAAAACTGTGAGTAAGGCTCGCATATGATTTCACCTCCGATTGAACCGTGGAAATGTGGACCCCTTCGTGACGAGCAGGCGGGCCAGCCGGGCCAGCCATCAGCTTTTCGCGCGCTGAAGGTTGGCCCGTTGCCCGGCTATCAGTGGTCCGAAGGCTTGCTCAGTTGTTCGTGAACGAGATCGTCGAGTCGTTATGGAAATTCTTTACTTGCTGGACGGTGAAGGTGACTGGGCCGACACAAGAGGCCGTGGACCCCCCGGTTGTGCTCTTGTTCGTGCCGATCTCCGCCCAGGTCATCACGACGTTGTGCTTCCCATTGCCGACAGGCACCACGAAGTCAAAGCTGTGGGCCGAAAGTGTGGTCAATAGGATTTGGAAGTTGCAGCCTACAGCAGGCGCCTGGCACAGGCCTCCTAAGGCAGTGCCGAGTGGGTTAACGCAAGTGTCGCCAACCGGGCAATCGGTGTCCGTGGTGCAGGCGCCGCTCGGGGCCGGGGGTATGCAGCTAGCCAGGTTGCCAAACAGCGTGTTGCTCACCTGCTGGATTCTCTGATCGTAAACCACGCACTGCGTGGGGTTCACCGGAAGTCCACCGGTAAAATTCCCAGGGCCGACGACTGTAGGGTCTACGTACACGCAAACCATGATGCCGACGTCGGCGGTGGCATTGTTAATGGTTGTTGAGAGGCTGGTTTCAGTGAAGAGCCCGGTATCCAGCGATGGCCTGATCAGCAGGGTCGTTCCCTGGCCATTGGGCGTCTGGATCGATGTCTGGAAGGACAGCGTCCCAGTGCCGCCGCTGAGGGTGGAGCCCGTAAAACCTCCTAAGCCTTGGCACAATCCTGTTGACGCATTGCAGAACGCGCCGCTGGTACAGTCGGCGTTCGTGGTACACGCTCCTCCTGTGCATAGTCCGGTTACGCACGTAAGGCCGCTCGCGCATTGGGCGTTGTTCGTGCAAGTGGAAGCGCTGAAGGTAGCGGGGGTGGCTGTACACGAGGCCGACGTGCCAGTAGCAGCAAAATTGCCGCTGCTATCCGCCAAGGCCAGACCCGATCCAAGTATCACTATCGACACCGCTAATGCAAAAACCGATGCTAACTTTGTCATATGACTCCTTGAACTCCTTCCTAGATTTGTTAACGCTGTGGCGCACATTTAAGCCGGCCGCGGGTTCTGCGCGAGAATTGGTCGCTTATAATCGGCGTTCTTTTCTGAACAAGTTCTCGCACATCCCGTTATTACCTAGCAGGCTGTTCCTGGTTTCTAAAAAAAATACTTTGCATCGCGTCCAGAGCGTGGCCCCGCTTATCCCAGGTCAGCACGGATGACACCCTCCACACACAACACAACCTTCCGCCAGAACGAGACCGCAGCGCGGACACATACTGGCTCGCGAATTTTTTCAGCAAAAAGGTCTGCTCGAGTGGACGCGGGCGCGATCAAAAAACTGAAGTCAGGCCAATAGGAGTGCAACCTGATCTAGGGCGAATAGTTTTGATTATACGCATCGGGGAAACGCTGTCAATGTTATTTTGAAATTTAATGCAGAATACCTGCTGGTCTAAAGTGAAGTTAGTATATTGCTTATACGGTCGATATCACCTTTGTTCTTGTAGAATTCATAGCACTACGCTCGAGTACGATTTTCGCGTTGCCAGCAATCGTTCTAAAGCGAAACTGCGCACGCCGACAGCCGCACCGCCACCTTCACATTCCAATAGAACATGCGGGGGCGCTGCCTTAGGCAGGGCGGCGCCTAGATTCTAAATCCTGAATCGCAGCGCTGCGGCCCTGTCGCCGTCGACGGTCTAGGGTATACTCGCCCTATGCGCATTCGCCCCTTCAAGATTGCATCATTATCGCTGATCTGGCTTAGCTCTGCCGCAGCAGGTTCGGCTCAGAGTTCCGATGCCGCCAAGTCCAAACAACCCGTTGCCATGGTCGCCGGCCAGCCCATCTATGAGGACGATTTAACTCCTTCTGTTCGGGCACAAATACTGCCGCTCCGAAGACAGGAGTACGAGGTCAAGAAAAGGGCACTCGACACTCTCATCGAACAAAAGCTGCTTGAGGCGGCGGCCGAAAAGAACGGCGTCACCACGGAAAAACTGCTGCAGCAAGAAGTAGACGCCAAAGCACAAGAACCAACCGACGCTGAGCTCCAAGCCTATTACCTTGGCCAAAAGGACAGACTCAACCGCCCCTTCGATGAGATCAAAGATCAGCTCCGGCAGACATTCAAGCAAGCGAAAATCCAGCAAGCCCGGCAGGATTATCTGAAGGCGCTCCGGGCAGGCGCCGAGATTGCTGTTCTCCTCGCCCCGCCCAAAGTTAAAGTCGCCTTTGACCCGGCGCGCCTGCGGGGAAACCCAAAAGCGCCCGTCACGATTGTTGAATTCTCCGATTTTCAGTGCCCCTACTGCCGCCAGGTGGAACCGACCTTAAAGGACCTTCTGGCCAAGTACGGGGAAAGAGTCAACTTGGCCTACCGCGACTTTCCCCTGACAAGCATTCATCCTCAGGCCCAGTTGGCCGCAGAGGCTTCGCGCTGCGCCGGGGAACAGGGAAAATTCTGGGAGTATCACGATCAACTCTACACCGCAGCCAACCTCGATCGCCGCGTGCTGGCCGATTACGCCCGTGCCCTGAAGCTGGATGACAAGCAGTTCGATGCTTGCCTGGTCAGCGGGAAATACAAGTCACAAGTCGAGCGTGACCTGCAGGAGGGAATGCAGGCCGGTGTTTCAGGAACCCCCGGGTTTTTCGTAAATGGAGTCCCTTTGACAGGGTCCCAACCCCTGGAAGCCTTTGTACACATCATTGAAGAGGAAGTCGCGCAAAAGCATTTCAGTACTAAGTGATATCGCTCACGTCAAACAGCGCGGCTGACAAGGTTCTCTCTGCTGATCGTGTCTTTTGGCACCCTGGCGTTGCATCGGGGCAGCGCCGCTTAGGCCGACCCCTAGGCAAATATTTGAATTTAAAGCTGATATCGATCGCCACAGAATTGTCTTGCTACATACATCGGAGGATGGTACCCTAGTCCTAGTACCAGCGCATTATGTTTTTCAGCGCCCCTTCAACAAAAGCGCCCCAGACATTTGTACGTTGCAGTTGATGCGAGAAAATTACCAAACGCGATTCTAACTAATTTGTCTGAACGGCACCTGGGCTTTTAGCTAACCGCAGACATCAGAATTTCTGCACACTTGGGTTAACTCCAGGGTTAGATTTCGATTATCAAAATCTTCTTGTCCAATGGCAGTCTTGAGGGCACTACGTATTTCTCTTAATATTCCTCAATATCAATATCGCGGCATATATTCCGAGATAACTAAGGCTGTCCACGGGATAAAACCAGCATTGAAATTCGGGATTGCGGTCGAAGTGGGATCTGGGAGGATCCAAAGATGTTTTTCGCGAAACCAGCACGTTCATTTTTTTTCAGCGCGGCAATAGCGCTGTCGATCGCCGCTCTTCCGGCGCAGAACACGAACCCCGCCGCCGAGCGAGTACGGCAGCTCAACAACGACCTTTTGCGCATTCATGGCGAGATGCAGCAGATCGCGCCGGAGCAATGGACGACGCTTCGCGAGGAGGCCGGACCGGTGCTTGAGCAGCGGTTTGCGGCGTTGAGCGAAATGATCCAGCACAATCCGGGCGAAGCGCTGAAATATGCATTCTCGCCCGAATTGGCGGACGACCTGGCCGCGAAATTTCCGCAGTCTCGGTCGCACGTCGAGCGGCACGGGACGTGGCAGGGGCCGGTAGATCGCTGGGCGATCGACTACGCCGACCAGAAGTCGTCGCGTGAGGTGCTCCAAATGAAGATTGGGCAGCAGACCTTCGAGGTGCATTTCGCCGGTCCTGAGCCGGCGGGGCTCAAGAGTGGCGACGTGCTCGAAGTGACGGGGGTCCAAGTGGGCTCGATGCTGGTGGCTTCCAGGGGAACGGTTGAGAGTCCCGAGCCGCTGACGCGTGCCCCCGGCTCCCACAGGAATCAGACTGCGTCGATAGACCCGCGGTTCTCGACGATGGCCACAACGTCGACATCAACCACCTCGGCGTGTAGCAACACGGGCGTGCAGAACGCGGCGATCCTGCTGGTGACTTTCCCTGGCGTGACGTTGCCTTCAACGGTAACCACGCAAAGCCTGGACAGTATTTTCTTCGGAACGACCGGCCACTCACTAAATGGATACTTGCAAGAGGTATCATACGGCCAGACTTCCGCCGCCGGTAATGTTTTCGGCCCGTATACGCTGACGGGAACCTACACCTCCTGCTCGGACCTCGCCGGAACTGTACTGAATGACGCGATCGCGGCCGCTATTGCCGGGGGAGCAAACCTGAGCAACTATACCCGAATATTCCTCGTATTCCCCGATGTTCTCGGCTGCGGATGGTCCGCCGAAGCTTGTAGCGGCTGTTCCACCACCACCTCCAGCGGCACTTTTAACGCCACGCATGACTACATAGCAGCGGGCATGATCAACAGCAACGACACCGGTGTGTTCTTGGCATCGCACGTGATCGGTCACAATTTCGGCCTCGGCTATGCCCAGTTGCGCGCCTACGGCACGCAGCCGCTCGGAGCGCTTACCGACCCCGGCACGATCACCACATTCGGCGACCACTTCTCAGTAATGGCGACAAACAATCTCGGACACTATGCCGCGCCCCACAAGCAGATGATCGGCTGGCTCAACACCACCCAATACCAGACGGTTACTAGCAGCGGAACCTACACGATCTCGCCGTTAGAGACGAACCTCTCAGGCGTAAAGGCCCTTCAGGTGCAACGGGGCACCGGAAATACTGGATATAACCTCTGGATCGAATACCGCCAGGGGATTGGCTATGACTCGACCTTATCGTCTATAAATCCTCAAGTGTTCAGCGGGGCCACGATTCATTATCAGGATTCCACCACCTCCAACAACTCGCAGTTGCTGGATTATACGGCCCCAGCCACTTACTATAACAACCCTGATCTGGCCGTCGGGAACACCTGGACCGATCCTTATTCGAATCTGTCGATTACTGTCCAAAGCGCCACGGCGAGCGGCCTGACAGTCAATATCAATTATGGGGCCATGCCTTGCACGCACTCCAAACCCAGTGTTAGCGTTTCTCCCGCAAACCCGAGTGTGTACGCGGGATCGAGCGTTGGTTACACGGTCACGGTTACCAACAACGATACTTCGGTTTGTTCTGCGGCCACATTCAATTTGGGCTCCGGACAACAGTCTGGTTGGACCGGCACTTTCTCGACTGCCGGTCTCACCATTAGTCCGGGGCAAAGCGCTTCGGCGACTCTGACCGAGGCTCCGCCCACCGGGACCGTGGCGGGTACGTACGGCGTGAGTGCAAGTGCTACGAATGGAACCTACTCGGGATCCGCTACGGCGAATTGCACGGTGCTCAGCGCGCCGACAATGACCGTCACCGTATCTGTGCCTTCAGCCACTTACACCAGACCCACCACTGTGCCCATAACAGCCACGGTCTTGAATAATGGCACTCCGGTTTCCGGAGCGAGCATCACCTTCACCCTGTATATGCCCAATGGCAGCACCACAAAGAAGACGGCCACTACCGGCGCCAACGGCACTGCCACCTGGAGCTATAAGCTGAATCAAAGAGCGGCGGCCGGAACGTACTCTGTGAGCGCCCAGGCTACCTCCAATTCTACACAAGCGGTAACCATCACGCCTGCAACTTTTTCTGTTCAATAAGAAGACCACGGCGCCGTCTCCGGCGAGGCGGCGCCTTGATTGAAACGAATCCGAATAGCTCGCAGTTCGCGCCCTTTTCACTACACCTGCCTCGTCTTGTCTATCCAGTGGCTTGGAAAAGCGCACACGCGATTCCGAGCCTATACCGGCCAAACCGGCAGCACGCAAATTCTTCTTCAATTCCCTCTATTTCTTCTCAATTCCCTCTATTAAGTAGAACCAGAGCCGCAACCGGGAGGGAGCGGCTCTAATTTCCGACCACGTTTCCGGATCATCTCGTGGGGATGGCACTCACGTAGATAACGTTCACTGTTACCGTTGGCTCTATACGAAGCCTCTGATTATCAAGGCATTACCCCCCAAAGACAATCTTGAACGGCGGCATTAGTCCCTTCATATTCAGCAGTATACGCGTACAGGTGAGGTGCCCGATCATGATTGCGAAATCTTCGAATCCCCTGCTAGCCGTACTTGGGTTGACGACCCTTCTCGCCCTTCAGGCCCAGGAAGCGAATCCGCCAGCCGCGCCAGCGAGCGAGGCCGCCAGCGCGGCTCAACTGCTTGCTTTAAATAGTAAGCTGCTGCACATTCACGGCCAGATGCAGCAGCTCCTGCCGGACCAGTGGCAGCCGCTCCGCGAAGAGGCCGCCCCCGTGATGGCACAGCGGTTTGCCGCGCTCAGCGCCATGGTCCAGCAGAACACCGCCGTAGCCCTGTCCTTTGCGTTCTCGCCTGAACTGGCCGCAGACCTGGCCCTGAAATTCCCCGATTCCGCCTCCAGCCTCGAGACCAATGCAAACTGGCAGGGGCCTGTCGAGCGCTGGGTATTCGACAGCGCTGACCTGAAGTCGTCGCGCGAGGTGCTGCAACTGAAGACGGCATCGAGTACCTTCGAGCTCCATTTCGCCGGCCCCGAGCCGGCCGGGCTCAAATCCGGCGACGTGCTCGAAGTAACCGGCGTCCAGATCGGCAATCTCCTGGCCGCTTCCGCGGGAACGATACGGGACCCAACTCGGCTCACGAAGACGTCCTCCCACAAGAGCCTGCTTAAGTCAATCGATTCGCGGCACTCCAGTCTGGCGACAACCAGCCCAACCTCATGGGCGCCATGCAGCAGTACGACAGGCATGCAGAATACGGCGGTGTTGCTGGTGACGTTCCCGAGTGTCACGCCGCCTGCCTCAATCAATGCGACGAACATGAATGCATACTTCTTTGGGCCGGGACCGTCGCTATCCGACTACTGGAATGAAGCTTCTTACGGCCAGACGAGCGCGCTCGGCGTCGTCTCAGGCTTCTACACGCTCAGCGGCTCATACAGTTGTTCGAACATATCTCAGTTTGTGAGCGATACGCTTTCAGCGGCAGCCGCGGGCGGCGTAGACTTCAATGCGTACGATCGTGTCGCCATAGTATTTCCCGACATGTCGCCGTCGTGCAACTGGGCAGGCCTTTCCTCCATCGGCTGCTCCAACGTCACCACGTCCTCAGGTACATTCAATGTTTCGATCAGCGCAATGGTGTGGAACAATCTGACGACGTTTAACAACATTGGATATCAGGTTATCTTCCACGAGCTTGGTCACCAGCTTGGTCTTGCTCATTCGCGCCTCCGGCAGTATACGGACAGCAATAACAATCCGATACCCCTCGGCGCGTTGGGAGCGACCGGCACACTGCTGGAATACGCCGGCCACGAATCCGTAATGGGCTTTGCCGGCGGCCATCTCGGCCACTACGGAGCAGGACACAAGGCTGAATTGTTGAACTGGCTGCCGAGTTCAGACTACCAACTCGTTCAAGGCAGCGGCACGTACACGATTCAGCCCTATGAGACGAGCCTGACAGGACCCAAAGCCCTAAAAGTCCAGCGCGGAACCGGCAACGATGCCTGGCTCTGGATCGAATACCGTCAAAATGCTGGCCTCTACGATTCCACTCTCCCCAACTCGCAGATGTACACAGGAGCGCTCATCCATTATGAGGACTCCATTACCAGCCCTCAGACCGACCTTCTCGATTTTACTGCTCCTACTTCCTATTCGGACAATCCGGTGCTTGCCGCCGGCCAGACCTGGACCGATCCGTTTACCAACGTATCGCTTTCGGTCCTCAGCGCTACTTCTGCCGGGCTAACGGTGAGCGTCAATTACGGCGTCGTTCCCTGTACTTCCGCTAACCCCACAGTGACTGCCTCTCCCCTGAATCCCGGCATCAACCCCGGCAGCAGCGCTGCATACACCGTCTCGGTCACCAACAACGACTCCTCCGCATGCTCCGCCGGCACCTTCAACCTGGGTTCCACCCAGCCCTCCGGCTGGCCCACGAGTTTCTCAGCTACCGCCGTGACGCTCAGCCCGGGCCAGAGCGCATCGGTCGCCATGACCAAGACCGGACCTTCCGGCACCCCTCCAGGCACCTACGCCGTGAACGCGACCGCCGCCAACGCGTCCAACAGCTCCTACGCGGGCACCGGCGCCGCCAACGTCACAGTTGTCACCGCTCCCAGCACGACGGTGACGCTCTCCGCCTCATCCGCCAGCTACACGCGCAAGGGTTCGGCCTCGCTGACGGCCACGGTCATGACCGGCGGCGCCCCCGTATCTGGCGCGAGCGTCACCTTCACCATGACCCTGCCCAACGGCAGCAGTGCGACCTACTCGGCCACCACCAACCGCAAGGGTACGGCCACCTGGAACTACAGGCTCAGCTCCAGTTCCCAGACCGGCAGGTACTCCGCCGTCGCCGAGGCCGCCGTCAGCTCCACCGGCGCATCCAGCACGCAAGGCGTACCCAGCAACACGGTGACGTTCTCGGTGCAATGAAGGCGATCAGTTGAAAAGTTTCTCGTGTATACTCGAACCGTGTCCATCAAACGCCTCAGCCTCCTGCTCCTCGCCGCCGCAGCCGCCGCCCAGAGCCCCGACGCGCCGCCAGCCAAACAACCCGTAGCTACCGTAGCCGGCCAGGCCATTTACGACGAAGACGTAGCTTCTTCCATCCAGACGCAAATCCTGTCGCTGCGCAGACAGGAGTACGAGGCCAAGAAAAGGGCTCTCGACACCCTCATCGACCAAAAGGTTCTCGAAGCGGCCGCGAAGAAAAAGGAGCTGACCACCGAAAAACTCCTCCAGCAGGAGGTCGATGCCAAAGTACCCGAGCCGACCGATGCCGAGCTCCTGGGCTTCTACCTCGGCCAAAAGGACCGATGGAATCGGCCCTTTGATGAGATCAAAGATCAGCTCCGGCAGTCGGCAAAGCAGGCCAAAATACAGCAAGAGCGGCAGGACTACTTGAAGGCGCTGCGCGCCAGAGGAGACGTAGTCATCCTGCTGGCTCCGCCCAAAGTCCAGGTCGGCCACGACCCGGCCCGTCTTCGGGGAAACCCCAAAGCCCCTGTCACCATCGTCGAATTCTCCGATTTTCAATGCCCCTATTGCCGCCAGGTCGAACCCACGCTGAAAGATGTACTCGCCAAGTACGGAGACAAAGTAAACCTTGCCTACCGCGACTTTCCCCTCCCCAGCCTCCACCCGGAGGCCCAGCTCGCAGCCGAGGCCTCCCGCTGCGCAGGCGAGCAGGGCAAGTTTTGGGATTACCACGACCAGCTCCTCAACACGTCTAATCTGAGCCGCAGCGCCCTGATGGAAGACGCACGCATCGTCAAGTTGGATGACAAGCAGTTTGATGCCTGTCTGGCCAGCGCGAAATATAAGATGGAAGTCCAGCGTGACCAGGAGGAAGGCACACGGGCCGGTGTTTCCGGAACCCCGAGCTTTTTTATTAACGGCGTCTTTATCAACGGTGCTCAGCCGCTAAGTGCCTTTGCTCGTGCGATTGATGAAGAACTCGCCCGAGCACGGTAGTGTGTCTCGCGTATATCGTTGTGGCAAAACTGAGAAGCTAGAGTAATGCGTCAAACAGAATGCGTATTATTAAGCGCCTTGCGAGCGCGGGTGACTTTCTGCAGGATGTCGTTGGCGCTGGCGGTCCAGATGAACGGTTTTGTGCTGAGGTTATGGCGGTCGATGTAGGATTCCACGGCCATGATAAGTTCTTCGAGGTCGCCGAACACACCTCGTTTGAGGCGGTTCTGCGTGAGGTCGCGAAAGAACCGCTCGATCATGTTGAGCCACGAGGCGCTGGTCGGCGTAAAGTGCTCGTGAGAGGGCTTGTGGCGTGCAAGCCAGCGCTTCACTTTGGGATGCTTGCGGGTGGCGTAGTTGTCGCAGATCAGGTGGAGTTGCTTGTCTTCCGGCGTCGCCTGATTGATGAGGCGCAGAAAGTGGAGCCATTCCTGATGGCGATGCCGCTCCATGCAGAGTCCCATCACCTCGCCGTTGCTGGTGTTGAGTGCCGCAAACAGGGTAGCGGTTCCGTTCCTCTTGTAGTCATGGGTCATGGTCGCGCCACATCCGCGTTTCAGCGGCAGGCTCGGACGCCATCGTGCGCGTGCTCCAGTGAGGAGAGTTGGCGGGCTTGGTTTGTGTGGTCTTTTCGATTACGCGCCGTCTCGCAGCGGCGGTTATCCTGGGTGTGCGCCCCGTACGCGGCGCGTCAGTCTCCAGTCCCGCCAGCCCGTGGTGCAAAAAGCGCTTGCGCCATTGCGCGGCCTTCTGGTTCGAGATCCCCAGTTCCGCGGCGATCTCCAGATCCTGTTTACCGGCATGCTCGTCGGGCTGGGGCGAAGCCCTGCTGGTGTGTAGAGAAAGTATGAACAGAACTTGAGGAAGAACGGGCCGAAGTTTTCATCGACGCAGTAGAAGTAGTAGTCGTTGACCAGCGCTGTGGATTTAACGATCCAGGCATAGGCGCGCTTGGTTTTGGGATTGTGGCGTTTTCGGTGCGATAGACGGTGCATTTCTCCTGCGCCTTGCCGACGAAGACGACCCCATCCCGTTGCAGGAACCGCGCGTGGATCCCGGCCGCCAGTTCGTCCTTGCGCTGCCCCTTCTGGAAACTGACCACAGGGATCTGATGCTGCGCAACGAACTGCTCGATGGCTGTGACAAAAGCGCGCGTCATCGGCTCCACGGCGTTGGTGGAGGCAACCTGGGCCTTTCTCTGCTGCCGGATAAACCGCAACGCCCCTTCGACTATTTGCAACCGCGGGACGATGGCGTTCAGGTACATTCGGTCGATGGATTCGATCTCGAGAATCACGTGTTTGCGCAACACATCTGCGACGGTCTATGGTAATTTCGAGTGCGGCTCCGTTTGCGGGGTGCCTCTACGGCCAGGTGATTGCCCTACGGTGGTCCCGTTCATGGAGTGATTTTCCACTCTCCAGATCATGCACGCAAGCGGAGCCAATCTATGTGCGTCCGAATTGATTGTGGCCGTTCCTTGCCAGCGCGGCTGATGGAGCGATCTCGCATCGTGCTGCTTGCTGCAACGCCAAGCTGTGCTTCAACGCCACGAGTACGCCAAGCAACAACTGCAGCGCGAGCAGATCGCCTACGAGGCTTTGGACAACGGCATCCGATCTCACCCAAGTGCTGGATCGTCCCGTGAGCGGCAGGATTTTCTTTGAACAAGTGATTCGCGCAATCTCGATCTGGGACGGCCCAAGCAAATGCAACTGATCTTCGACCGCAGCATCACCAAAGCCACGCCCGGACCCTTCCGCACGCGCGTCATCACCGACGGCGTGATCCCTTCGCTGCACATTGACTACAAAGGCACGCGCATTAAGCAGTATCACAAAGAAGGCCAAGCACTCACGCACGATTCGATTCTGGCCGAAGAGACCCTGCAACAACTCCAGCGGCCCCGGACCGTGGAGGGCCAACGGGTATCGGCACTGCGCTTCGCCGATCCCACGGTGCAAGCGCTCTGGAATGCCGTGCTGATGTTCGATCTGTTGCCCGCCGGTTTTTCCAACAGCCAACTCCGCATGCATCTGGCCCAACTACTGGGCCAGGCGGCGGAGACACTGACGCCAGGCTGCATGAGCTATCACCTCCGGCGCCTGCGGCTGCACGGAACTGATCGAGCGCATTCCGAAAACTCATCGCTACCGCCTCTTCTGCACGCGAGCCTACGCCAGGATTCTGCGCGGCGGCTTGGGATGGTCTTGCCCGCGGCTTCTCCGGTGCCCAGCTCTTTGCTGCGCTCCTTCGACCACCTCACCAAGGAAATCCACTGCTGGGTCGATCCGGCTAAAATGGCTGCCTGAAACTTGACTCAACTACAACAACTTTCTTGGCTCAAGGATTCTAGCACGGGAGATCTCAAATCCCAAAAAAGGGCGGCGGATGATTGTTCCGCCGCCCTTAAAGTGCTTCATTGTCCGCAGAGGATCGCTGTTCAGTAGCGATCAGGTCAGAATTACGGAGTCCTGCAACTCCCATCCGGGCACAGGTAGCATGTGGCCCCGGCCGGCGCACACTGGGATATGATGCCCGCACCGAGCGACCCATCCCCTGACGCCGTAGCAGTGTCTGCGAAGGCGCACCTCCCTCCTCCTGCCGGGTTCGGCGTGCATGTAATATTGGACCCGCTCTCCGTGTAGCTGCCGGTATAGGTCGCGCTCCCTCCCGGATCGAGCGCGAAAGCGCCGTTGGTCGTTCCCGTACAGCCAGCCACGCACGTAATCGTGATTGTGGCAGCATGATCATCCAATATTGTTATGTTGCTAACCTTAACGTTAGCGCCGTTGGAGATCGTGCCGCTGACATCCACTTCGATAGCCAGCGGGTTGCCGCCCGTAACGACCGTAGCGCAGCTCTTGACCAGATTCAAGCACCCGCTCCCCACCGGTGTGCACACCTCAGGCAAGCCCCCCCCAGGCGGCAGCCAGGAGCCGTCCGCCGACACCGTTACGCCCCCAGCGGTCCCCGAGCACGTTGCGATGTTTGGAATCGTCGACGATAGAAAATTCGTCGTGAAGCTTCCAGTGAAATTCGCCGTGTCTCCAGGCTGGCCCTTGGGAGCTAGCGTGGTGGGCGAGGGGCCGGTAATCGTCAGGCCACTGAAGCCACTGCCGTTATTCGGAACATCAGTAACCGTCAGGCCCGTCACCGTTCCAATTCCGTCATTTGAGCACGTGCCGCTGAAATTGTACTTCACTGTTACTCCGTCGGATTGAATCTGGGCCCCGGTGCAAGTCTTGGTGGCTTTGATTCCGCAAAGCGGGAAGGGCGAAGGCAGCGTGAAGTCGCTCAGCGTTGCCGTTGGTGACTGCGACGAGCGGGTCTCCGCCATGAAAACGCTGAGGCAGGGGGTGGTACCCTGGAAGATCGCGGTTAGGTCTACGCCGCCCTCGAAAAACTCTCCTGGTGCGAAGAATGCTTGATGAGACTTGTTCGTGAAGGACCATGCCGGAGTGGTATTCGCGCCATTCACGGTCGCGAAGGTCTCACCAGCAACGGGAGTTGGTACGAACACCAGAGATCCCGTGGCATCATCCCCCACCCACTTGTATACCGCGATGGTGGAGGTGCTCCCGCCTACTGTGAAATCCGATATCAGCAGCAGGTCGTTGTTCGTGTGCACACCACTAAACCTAAATCCGCCGCCCTGGGCTGTGTTGGTGAGCCCGACGTTCGGGTCCTGGAAAAACCAGAATCCGATTGTGGCATCACCGCTGTTGTCGAATCGGTCCGCGCCCACATATAGGCCCAGGTGACCGTTGGGGAGGGTATAGGCGGCCGCATACGCGTGCGTAATATCGTCCTTGCCCTGTGGCTTGCTTTTTGTCCACAGCCATGGGCCCGATTGAAGACCCTGCGTGTCCTTCGAGCCGCCCCCCTGGAAGATGTTGTCTTGGGTCGTGTTGACAGCGTCGGTATCGAAGCCGATGGCCAGTGCCCCGGAAGTTGCGGGGGGGATGGTCCCGCTCAGGTGGTCCGCGTACACTTGGTCCCAGTCGTGTCCGCCTAGAGGCGGGACACCGTTGTTGGGCACGGTGTTTCCATCGAGCTCGAATATAGCGCCGTTATCTATCCCCCCAGTGTTGTATGCCCACAGGGCAATTGCGGCCAAGCCCAGCGCCCAAGCCATTTTGTGTATTTTCATAGTCCTGCCCAGAGCCCTCACACCGCAATATAGGAAAGCGAGGGGGAGCAGAAAAAGTCGCTTTGTTACAGTCATAACCTTTTCTCCGATTGATCCTTTCGGCCGACGCCCGTGCATGCCCGCGCACCGACCGGTTCTCAAACCAAAATCTTCGGGGACGCGAGACAGTCTTGGCTCGCGTGAAGTGGCGCGAACTAGGCCGCTTTTGTTCCCCGGCTACGAGGCGTTTTCGCCTAAACTCTTT
>JACXTT010002524.1_pt1 | contig 28928 bp, 24 predicted proteins | sample 9270951 | NCBI WGS metagenome assembly JACXTT01 (sample SAMN15532306, study PRJNA645909) | rock metagenome | isolation source: weathered quartz diorite | place: Puerto Rico | collected 2017-06-21 | reverse complement strand
TTTGGGATCGTCGGTGTGCTCCCGCCAGTCAGGCTCAAGATACTGGTCGTAAATATCAGCCAGGTCGCCGTTGAGCCAGCTGGGCATATGGACGCCGTTGGTGATCGAGGTGAGCGGGACCTCCCAGATGGGAAGGTCGGGCCACAGCTCATGCCACATCTCCTGCGCCACACGCCGGTGCAGCCGGCTGACGGTGTTGCGGTAAGACGAAGTTTTCAACGCCAGTACCGCCATGGAAAAACGCTCGCCGAGATCCTGGGGATTGCGGCGGCCGAGCGACATCAACTGATTGAACTCGATTCCCGACTCGAGGCAGTAGTCCCGGAAGTAGTAATGCATCATGCCGGAGTCAAACAAATCGATGCCGGCCGGCACGGGCGTATGGGTCGTGAAGACATTGTTGCTGCGTGTAGCCTCGAGGGCCTCATCGAAGGTGATCTTGTACTGCTCCATCAGGGCGCGGATCCGTTCCAGCGCCAGGAAAGCGGAATGGCCTTCGTTCATGTGAAACACGGTGGGGTCGAGATCCATGGCGCGCAGCGCGCGCAGCCCGCCGATCCCCAACACGATCTCCTGCCGGATGCGCGTATCCATGTCGCCGCCGTAAAGCTGGTCCGTGATGTCCCGACCCTGCGGCAAACGGTTGTCCGGAATGTTGGTGTCCAGCAGGAACAACCGGGTGCGCCCCACATTCATTTGCCAGACCTGAATCGCCAGCGGACCGGTGGGCAGCGTGACCGTTACTTTAAGATCCTTGCCGTGCGCGTCGTGCACCGGTTGAATGGGCAGAGTATAAAAATCGTTGTCGCCATAACGCTCCTGCTGCCAGCCATCGGCGTTCAGAAATTGGCGGAAATACCCTTGCTGGTAGAGCAGCCCGACGCCTATAAGCGGCAGATTGAGGTCGCTCGATGACTTCAGATGGTCACCGGAGAGAACGCCGAGACCGCCGGAATAGATGGGGAGGCATTCGGTAAGGCCATACTCGGCCGAAAAATAGGCGACGAGCTTGCCTTCCGCATAAGGCCGCCCGTCCTGCATGTTGGCGTCGTAACGCTGGCACGCCTGCGCGTAATGGGCAAGGTAGCGGGGATCGGTGCCGGCGCGCTCGAGGCTCTCCTGGGAAACTCGCCCCAGCATCACCACGGGGTTGTATCCGGAATCCTTCCACAGTGCCGGATCGAGGCGCCGGAAGAGGGCGCGGATGGATGGCTCCCAGCTCCACAGGATGTTGTATGCCAGCTCATTCATCCTCGAGAGCGGCGCAGGGATCGCCGGCCGCACCAAGAATTCACAAACCGGTTGAACGTAGAAGGGCATTCGTGAGTATGTTTTCTATCATAAACGCCAAACCATCGCTGGTCGATTAAGGCACGTTAATGCAGGCACCACGCGACCGGGAGCCGTTATGGCTCCGCGCTGAAGGCCAGCAGCACATTACCGGGCATTCCACCGAGCTGCCCATAACCGGAGTCGACGTACAGCATGCCGCCGGAGACGACCGGTCCGGTGGCGTTGAGCGAGCCGCCGCGGGCCCTCACGCCGTTCACGGTTTCGAAATCGCGCATCGTGTCGAATTCCCAGAGCAGGTTGCCGTCGGCGCTGTTGAATGCGCGCAGGCGGCCGTCCATGGATCCCGAGAAGACGGCGCCGGGAATGACTGTCACCGGGGCCATTTGAGCGGCGCTGCAGCCAGGCTTGCCGAGGCATGGAGGCTTGGGCGGCGCGGTGTACCAGATTTTCTCGCCGGTAGGGATCCGTATAGCGAAGAGACCGCCGCCTTGCTCCGGTTTGCCGCCGTCGAAATCCGAAAGGGCCACGTAGACCGCGCGATCGTCCGCGGCCGAGCCCCACTCGATCCCGCCGAGTGTCCCGCCCTTACCCACACGCACCTGCCACACGATTTTCCCCTGGGCGTCGGGGTCGAGCGCGTGCAGCACGCCCGCTTTCTGCCCGGCCAGCAGCAGCCGCTTGCCAGGCGCGATGGCGCTCAGAATCGGCGACGAGCCGAAATCCAGGTCCGGGCCTTCGTGCTCCGGGCAGTTGGAGCGATTGGGATTGAGGCAATTGAAATTCCAGCCGTCGCCCTCGGTCATCTGGCTGGCCCATTGCAGGCTGCCGGTTTCAAGATCGAAGGATAGAATGGCATCGGTGTAGCGCACGGGCGGATCGGAATAGGCATTGCCGGTCGCCACATAGACAGCTTTTCGCTCGACATCGATAGTGGGCGACGACCAGACCGCCGCGCCCGCCGGTCCGGACATCTGCATGCCGGCACTGTTCACGCGGGTGGGCTTTGGTGGATCGGGAATAGTGTGGGTTTTCCAGATCTGCTTTCCGCTCCCGGTGTCGAGCGCCACCACGCTGCCCTGGAACGTGCAGCACGGGTACTTGGGATTTCCGCCGGGAACCTCTTCAATGGAGGAGACCGGCACGTAAAGCCTTCCGGCGTGCAACTTGGGCGCGCCAGTGATGCGAGCGAACGGATGCTGCTCGACCTTAACCTTCCAGACCAATGCGCCCGAGGTCGCATCCAGGCGATAGACATTGGACCCGACGTCACCGAAGTAAAGGCTGGCGAGAGACGCGTCGATCGAGATTGCGGTGCGGACCGTGGAGGATGCTTTGTACGTCCAGTAGATGCAGCCCGTGCGCGCGTCCAGCGAGTAGACGGTGCCGTCCTCACTGCCCAGAAACAGGCGGCCGCCGGCAATGGCGGGCTGGCCGAAAGCGGAAGTGGCATTGGCGAATCCGAACGCCCATTTCAGCTTGAGCGCGGGCACTTGCGCGGCAGTCAGGCCGGGCTGCGGCTGAAACCGGGAATTGGCGAGATCCACGCCCCAGCCGTTCCAGCCGACCGCGCCTGTGAGTTTAGCCGGGCCCGCGGCGCAAAACCCGGTGCGCGGTTCAACGGTGGCATTGATGCTCGAGAGAAATTCCACCAACGCGCGGCGCTCGCCGGCCGTCAGGGCCGCCCCTTGCGTTTTCATGCTGCCGGTCTCGAGCGCTGTGAGAATCGCCTGCCTGGACATGTGAGCCATGGCTTCCGGCAGCGGGGCCCGCGTGGCGCTGTCCGGGCGGTGACAGCCGGCGCAGTGTTTCTGGAATAATACCGCGCCGTTATCGGCGAGCGCCGCGCAAGCAAAGAGCAAGATGGCCGCGGCCCGCATCAGAGGGAGCATAGCACTGCCGGTCATCGCCGCGTTGTATAGTGATGTTACCGTTGTTGCGCTTTTTGATTTTGCTTGCGTCTGTGGCGCTCGCGACCCGCGGGCAGGCTGTGCCGCGCGTGCTGGCGGTGGATGTCGATTCCATCGTGCATCCAGTTACGGTCGAGATCGTTTCGCGCGCGCTCGACCAGGCAACAAATGAGCATTGCGAGTTGGTACTCCTTCGCCTGAACACGCCCGGCGGGCTGATGGAGGCCATGCGCGAAACCATACAAAAAATCGTCGCCTCGCCCCTTCCTGTGGTCACCTATGTGACTCCGAGCGGTGGGCGCGCGGCATCGGCGGGCTTTTTTCTTCTGGAAGCGGGCGACGTCGCCGCCATGGCGCCCGGCACCAACACCGGCGCGGCGCATCCGGTGCTGATCGGCACTGAGATGGACCCGGTGATGAAGCAGAAGGTCGAGAATGATGCCGCCGCCTCGCTGCGCAGCTTGGTGGCGAAGCGCGGGCGCAATAGCGACCTGGCACAGAAAGCAGTTCTCGAAAGCAAATCGTTTACCGAGAAAGAAGCGCTCGACAACCACCTGATCGAACTCGTCGCTAACAACGAGCAGGACCTTATGCGCCAGCTCGACGGCCGCGAGATCACGCGCTTCGACGGCCGCAAGCAGACTTTGCGCCTGCACGGTTTCGAGATCGTAAATTACGAGAGGAATCTGCGCCAGCGAGTGCTCTCCGCCATCAGCAATCCGAATATCGCGCTGATCCTGCTGGTGGTGGGCGCGCTTGGCATCTACGCGGAGTTTTCAAGCCCTGGCTTGATTTTCCCCGGAGTGGCCGGCGCTATCCTGGTGCTGCTGGGACTTTCAGCCCTTTCCATGCTTCCCATCAACTGGCTGGGCGCCGCGCTGCTGATCCTGGCTTTCACTTTTTTTGTGCTGGAAGCCAAGTTCACATCGCACGGGATACTGGCTGCCGGGGGCGCGGTAGCGATGATTCTCGGCTCGGTGATGTTGATCGACAGCCCTGTGCCCGAAATGCGCATTCATCTTTCAACGGCCGTGTCGCTGGCGATTCCGTTTGCCGCCATTACAGTGTTCCTGCTGTCCCTGGTGGTGCGCGCGCGCGCCGGAAAAGTGGTTACCGGCAGCGAAGGAATGATAGGCCAATTGGGCGTCGCCATCGGCGACCTTACGCCCCAAGGCCGCATCTTTGTTCGCGGAGAGTACTGGAATGCGACGGCGACAGCGCCGCTCAAAGCGGGCGAGCGCGTGCGGGTGACCGCCATCGATCACCTCAACCTGACCGTGGAGCCTGTAGAAAATCAATTGCGAGGCTGACTTATGCCCTTCGACGTTTCGACAATGGTGATCATTCTCATCATCGTGATCTATCTGCTTTCTTCCATCAAAATTCTAGCCGAGTACGAGCGCGGCGTGATCTTCCGGCTGGGCCGCGTGCTGCCCAAACCCAAAGGCCCCGGCCTGATCCTGGTGTTCGCGCCCATCGACAGGATGGTCCGGATATCGCTGCGAATCGATACCCTGGAAGTCCCGCCGCAGGACGTGGTCACGCGCGACAACGTCACCGTGAAAGTTAACGCCGTGATCTATTTCCGCGTGCTCGACGCTACACTCGCGGTGCTCGAGGTTTCGAATTTCCTCTACGCCACGTCGCAGCTGGCTCAGACCACGCTGCGCAGCGTGCTGGGCGAGGTCGAATTGGATGAGTTGCTGAGCCAGCGCGAAAAGCTCAACGTGCGGCTGCAGGCCATTCTGGACCAGCACACTTCCGCATGGGGCGTGAAAGTGACCATGGTGGAGGTAAAACAGGTGGACCTGGCCGAGCAGATGATTCGCGCCATCGCCCGCCAGGCCGAGGCCGAGCGCGAGCGCCGCGCCAAAATCATCAATGCCGAGGGTGAATACAGCGCCGCCAACAAACTCGCCATGGCCGCGGAGGTGATCCAGAAACAGCCTGCTGCGATCCAGTTGCGCTACCTGCAGACCCTGATCGATATCGGCACCGAAAAAAACACCACTATCGTTTTCCCTCTGCCGGTGGATATACTTTCTTCTGTAGAGCGTGCTCTGGAACGGCTCGGCAGGGGTGATGAAAACAAGCCTCCAGCCGCGACATAAATTGGGACGCACGCGCGCATTTCTATGAGTAAAACCGACGGCGAATACGAGCTGGTGCTGGGCAACCGGCAACTGCTCAGTGCCTTCTTCATCATCGTGATTCTGTTTGGCGTGTTCTTCACGATGGGATACGTCGTGGGGCGAAACTCGTCGCCGGCGTCCGCCGCTTCAGTCGCGCCCGCCACCGCGGCGACGAGTCAGCGGCCCGAGACAGTGTCCCCTCAGCAGCAAACCCCGCTCCCCAAGGAGGAGGTCAAAGAGTCCGTTCCGGTGGAGACCAAACCTATAATTCCGCCGCCGAAGCCCATGGCCCCACGCGAAACGCCGGAGCCTCGGCGCGAGGCGGCAGCACGTCCTGCGCCGCACGCGAAAACTGCCGGGACTCAGGGTAGTGCGGTCGCGGTAAATCCAGGCCCGGGCAATATGTACTTGCAGGTGGCGGCGGTCGCGCAGCCGCAGGCCGGCGTCGTAGTTGACACGCTCAAGCAGAAGGGATTTCCCGCCATTCTGGGGCAGGGCCCGAATGCAACCCTATTTCGCGTGATGGTAGGACCGTTCACGGACGCGGCGGCTCTGGGCAAAGCCAAAGCGGATCTCGAGAACGCGGGCTTCCATCCTCTCGTGCGAAAATAGCGGCGTTGGGCGTTCCTCTGGTACAGATCGACGGCGGCTCCCGCGCCGCCCCCCCGCGTTCCCGGCTGCCGGAATGGGCGCGTAAAGGGCCGCCGCATTTCGAATCTCTACACCGGCTGAAGACCGGCCTCCGCCGGCTCAATCTCCATACCGTCTGCGAATCCGCGCGCTGCCCCAACATCCACGAGTGCTTCCATCGCGGCGCGGCCACGTTCATGATTCTCGGAAACCTGTGTACGCGCGGCTGTGGATTCTGTTCGGTGCCCAAAGGTTCGCCGGAGAAACAGGATATGCGGCTCGATCCCAATGAGCCCGCCAACGTAGCGCGCATGGCCGCCGGGATGAAGCTGCGCTATGTGGTCATCACCAGCGTGAACCGCGACGATCTCTCCGACGGCGGCTCCAGGCACTTCGCCGAGACCGTGCGCGAGGTGCGCCGCGCGCTACCGGAAGCGCGCGTGGAAGTGCTCACGCCGGACTTCTGCGGCGATTTCGATGCGGTGGCTCGGGTACTCGACGCCGGGCCTCACGTGTTCAACCACAACATGGAGACCGTCGGGCGCCTGTATCGCCGCGTGCGCCCACAGGCGGACTACGATCAATCGCTCCGCGTCCTGGCGTTCGCACGAAAATACAGCTCGCCGGTGCTCACCAAATCCGGATTCATGGTGGGGCTCGGAGAAACCGCGGAGGAAGTCTACACCCTGTTGCGCGATCTGCGCGCGGTGCAGGTTGACGTTGCCACCATCGGCCAGTACCTGCAGCCCACGCGCCGCAATCTGCCGGTCGCGAAGTACGTGGAGCCCGCGCAGTTCGACGCCTACCGCGACTACGGACTCTCCATCGGTTTCCGAATGGTATTCAGCGGGCCCCTGGTACGCAGCTCCTACATGGCGGACCATGTGAGCGAGCAGGCGCACCGGGCAGACCTTTGAACTATCTTCTGGCTGCGGTTACCGCCGGCCTGCTCATCCTCGCGTTTCCGCGCTTCGATCTGGTCTGGCTGGCTCCGGTGGCGCTCGCGCCTCTGTTGATTGCCGTAGCGCGCGAGCCGCATCCGCTGAAGCGGTTTCTCCTCGGGTACCTTTGCGGCGTCATCTATTGGTTCGGCGTGTGCTACTGGATCCAGACGGTGCTCGCGCTTTATGCCGGCGTCGGTTCCGCCGTCGCCTGGGCACTGTTTGCGTTGTTCTGCCTGGCGAAGGCGCTACACCTGGCGGTGTTCGCACTGTTAGCGGGCATCATTATGCGGAGCGCGTGGGCGATTCCCAGCGTCGCGGCGCTGTGGGTTGCGATCGAGGTGACACACGGCTCGCTCGGCTTCGCCTGGCTGGCGCTCGGTAATGCGGGCATCGACATGGGCATACCGATGCGCCTCGCGCCGTACACCGGAGTCTACGGGCTTTCATTCGTGTTCATGATGCTATCGGCCGCTCTGGCGCTGGCGGTTTTGCGGCGTCCGCGCCGGCAACTGGCATGGGTGGCGGCATTACCTTTGCTGATCCTGCTGCCGCGCCTTCCTGATTTTCAGCCGGGCCAACAAACCGCGGTCCTGGCGCAGCCGAACATTTCCGATACAGTGCAGTGGACGCCGCAGAGCCTGGAGAAAATGCAGCAACGGCTTTTTTATCTCTCGATGAACGGCGTGCTGAGCAGCAAGGCACAGCCGCCCCAACTGCTGGTGTGGCCTGAGGTACCGGCTCCGCTTTACGCGGATGATCCGGGCTTTTTGCAGATGGCGGCGAACCTCGCGCGCGTCACCCGAACTTACTTTCTGGCGGGAGTGGTCGCGCACCGCGCCGATGGTCAGCCGCTCAACTCCGTGCTACTAATGTCGCCGGCGGGCGAGCCTGTGGGCCGCTACGACAAACTGCATCTGGTCCCGTTCGGCGAATTCGTCCCCTGGCCGTTCGGTTTCGCCAACAAGATCTCGACCGAAGTCGGCGACTTCGTGGCGGGCGACAAGGTCGTCGTGCTGCCAGTGGGCGATCGCAAAATCAGCGCTTTCATCTGCTACGAATCCGTGTTCCCGAATTTCGTGCGCCAGTTTGCCGCCGATGGCGCCGAGCTACTGGTGAATGTCTCGAACGATAGCTGGTTCGGGAAAAGCGCCGCGCGCGTGCAACACCTCAAAATCGTGCGCATGCGCGCCGCCGAGAACCGCCGCTGGCTGTTGCGCTCCACCAACGACGGCATTACCTCTACCATCGATCCGGCTGGCCGCCTTCTTGGCACGTTGCCGAACTACATCGAGGCGGCTTCGCGCACGGGTTACTCATACGTGAAGGAGACGACGTTCTACACGCGCCACGGCGACTGGTTCGCCATCGTATGCGCGGTGTTCAGCGTGGGACTACTGGCCGGCGCGCGCTTGGGGTGGTTCTGACGCCAGCCAGCTAACGAGTCGGCGGCGGAATGCCAAGCTGTCGACAAATGGTACGAGCCAGAAGGTCATCGACTTCTGTATGCCTCGGTACCGTACTCTGCTTCGCGAGATCGGCGAGGTTAATCCACCTGGAATGCTTGCCCCCCTCTCTAGCCAGCACACACCCATGACGTTCCAGGTGACGGACGAACTCACGTCGCTTCACAGAGCCAGGAGCTCACGGACCACACGCGCTTTGGATTTCGGCAAAGTCCGTAAATCGAGAGGTTGCAACATCAGGCTGATTGCGTCCTTCAAGTTCTCCCTTGCCTCCGGAAGAGTCCGGCCCTGGGTGAGCGCGCCAGGAACGTCCTCGCTCCAGGCAATCCACCATTTGCCGCGGTGTAAAAACGTGGCGTGATATTTTTGCTTGGGTCTCATCGCGGGCAACGCTGGTGTCTTCTTCCATCGTAGGATAAGGGCGGGGGGACGTGCAATCGGTTAATGCCGCTCGTAACGCGTCCATGCTTCCATAAAATCTTTGCCGCTATAACGGATGGTGCGGGCGTCGATCACTTCTACGCCCGGCCGCAAGTTGGCATCCACACCGAGGGCGTTGCGCGTGGTGTATTCGATCTGGATCGTGACCGGACCTTCGATCCTGTAAGGTTTGATCTCGCCGATCCTCTGCATGCCGCGGCGGGCGCCATCGTGGATCAATTCGCGCGCCGACTGCGCCGAGAGCGTCTGGCAGGCGTAGTTCGAAAAGCCTTCCTTAACGACGGCCAGCTCAGCCTGGGGAACGATGGCATGCAGGTCGTCGGCCGCCGCCTGATCGCCGCTCAGGAAAATCGTCGGCACGTTGTATGCTCCCGCGAGCGCGGCGCGCGTTTCGATTTCGCCCACCGGCTTGCCGTTCATCAGCATGGTCTGAATGCCGAGCGAGCTGTAGCTGTGCGCCATAATGCCACCCTTACGGTTGGCGTGCGCGTGCTGGCCGATGAAGCCCATGGCCGCGTAGCGGCGCTCGAGCGTCATGCTCACGCCCAGGTCGCCGATGATCAATTTGGAGCGCGGGTGGATGGTGAGTGCGGAGAGCGTCTGGCTGCCGTCGTGGCCATCCCAGACGATCACGTCGTCGGCGCCGCCCGCGTACAAGCCATCAACCGCCGCATTGATCTCGCCGGTCAAGAGCTGGCGCATTTCCTGATCTTTCGGATCCGTCTGGTCCTGGCGGCAAACGCCCGCCACGCCCTCGGCGTCGGTGATCAGGAAAATGGTTTTGTGCGATTGAGCGTGAAGCGAAATCGCCGCGAGCAGCAGGACAAAGAGCTTCATACTTCTAATTTCCATGGTTTTCGGTACTCACGTTTCAACAGGTGCCGTGCTTCGGGCTGAAGTGTGGTTTCGTGCTGCGCATCCCAGCCGATGCGCAGCTTGCTGCGGTAAGCCACGTTCCCCAGAATGGCGGTGGTCGTCGAGTGGTGGCCGATTTCGATATCGCTCATCGGGCGTTTGCGCGTCTTGACGCAGTCAATGAAGTTTTGCCAATGGGCGTCCAGAGCGTCGTTCGACCTTTCCTCTACTATCGCCTCGAGCGATGACCCTCTTTCCGGCACTAACTGGTAGCCGGCCCGGTCCACAAACAGCGTGCCCTCCGTGCCGTGAAACAATATGCCGTAGCCGTGCTTGAACATCGACTGTGAATTGGCCTCGCGAGTTTCATAAGTGACGAGCATGCCGTTCGGGTATTCGTACGTCACCTCCATCGTGTCCGGGGTTTCGCGATTGTCCTGCAAGTAGAACTTCCCGCCAAGGCTCGCGATGGCGGTCGGCTCCGTTTCGTTGAAAGCCATCTGCACGATATCGAGCAGGTGGATGCCCCAGTCGGTCATCATGCCGCCCGCATAGTCCCAGAAATACCGGAAAAATGAATATTGTTTCGGATCGACGCCAAAGCGGTTCTGGTTGAAGGCGCGCGTGGGCGCCGGGCCGAGCCACATGTTCCAGTCGAGGCCCGCGGGCGGATCGGCGTCCGGCGGATTACCGATGCCGTCCTGCTTCTGATGGCCGTAATTCCACGTGCGCACGAAGGTCACCTTGCCTAGCTTGCCGCTCGTCACGATCTCGACGGCTTTCTGGAAATGAACGCCCGAGCGCTGCCACGTGCCCACCTGCACCACGCGATCGTACTTGCGCGCCACCTGCACCATCTTGCGGCCCTCGTCGATCGCCACGCAGATGGGTTTCTCGACGTAAACGTCCTTGCCGTTCTTGCAGGCCTCTACCGTCATGTAAGGGTGCCAGTGGTCGGGCGTCGAGATATTCACGGCGTCAATCGATTTGTCCGCCAGGATTTCGCGAAAATCGGTGATGCCTTTCGCCTTGGACCTCGCATCCGGCGTGCCGTCCGGACCGCGGCCGCTGATGGCTATGGCTTTTTCCAGGTTCGGCTGGTAGACGTCGCACACCGCCGGCACTTCGACGCCGGTTTGTCGCAGAGCCACTTCCATGCTTTCCGTGCCCATGCGGCCCATGCCGATGAACGCCATGCGAATGCGGTCGTTCGCGCCGCGAACATTGCCGGTAAAAATCGACGTTGTCAGAGCGGCACCGGCTGTTTTTAAAAACTCTCTGCGATCGCTCATCCCTATCCTTTCACCACGATATTGACCAGTTTATCGGGCACCACCACGACTTTGACCACCTGCTTGCCACCCACGAACGGCTGCACCTTGGGCTCAGCCAGCGCACGCTCGCGCAATATATCCTCCGGCGTGCCGAAGGGCGCCGAAAGGTGCGCCCGCAGCTTCCCGTTCACTTGCACCACGATCTGCGCTTCGTCGTCTTTGGCCAGCTCGGGATCGTAAGCCGGCCACGCCTCGCGGAAGACAGGCCCGGTCTTCCCCTGTTCTTCCCATAATTCCTGAGCCAGATATGGCGCAAACGGCCCCAGCAGCAGCGCGAGTTTTTTAAGCACATCCGCCAGCACGGCACCCGAAAGCTGCGCTTCTACTGCGGTCAGCTCGTTGAGCAGTTCCATCAAAGCCGCGATCGAGGTATTGAAGTGCCAGCGCGTTTCGAAGTCTTCCGTAATCTTCCTGATGGTCTTGTGCAGTTTGCGTAGCACGCGCTTGTCCGCATCGCTCGTAGGACCTCCGGGCTCGCGGGCGCGCTCCGCATTCCGCGTGGCGAAACGGTAAATGCGGCCAAGGAATTTGTAGATGCCTTCCACGCCCGATTCCGTCCAATCCATTTCCTTTTCAGGCGGCACGGCGAATAGGACAAACATGCGCGCGGTGTCGGTGCCGGAGCGCTCGGCCACGGCGTCTCCGCCGACCACATTGCCTTTCGACTTCGACATCTTCGCCCCTTCCGCGATCACCATGCCCTGTGTAAAGAGCCGCTTTGCGGGCTCGTCATTTTTCACCAGGCCCAGGTCGCGCATGAACTTGGTGAAGAAGCGCGAGTAGATCAGGTGCAGGATGGCGTGCTCCACTCCGCCGATGTATTGATCGATCGGAAACCAATAGGCGATTTTCTTCGAGTCGAACGGCGCGCGGTCGTTCTTCGCGTCGCAATAGCGGTAGAAGTACCATGACGAATCGACGAACGTGTCCATCGTGTCGGTCTCGCGCCGCGCTGGTCCGCCGCACTTGGGGCACTTCACGTTTACGAACTCCGGCACTTCCTCGAGTGGCGACCGGCCCGTTCCCGTGATCTCCACGTTGAGCGGCAACAGCACCGGCAACTCGCTTTCGGGCACGGGAACTACGCCGCACTTCGGGCAGTGAACCACCGGAATCGGCGTGCCCCAGTAGCGCTGCCGCGAGACGCCCCAATCCTTGATGCGGTACGTCACGGCGGCTTTGCCGAAGCCTTTCCGCTCGGCATTGCCTGACATGCGGCGGCGCGCTTCGTCGCTCGTGAGCCCGGAGTATTCGCCGGATTTCTCCACGATGCCGTCATCCGGAAACGCCGCCTTCATCGTCGCGGGATCAGCGAGCGCTCTATCGGCGGGGCGGATCACCGGCCGCACCGGAATTTCGTACTTGGTGCAAAACTCGAAATCGCGCTCATCGTGCGCGGGGACGGCCATGATCGCGCCCGTTCCGTAAGTCATGAGCACGAAATCCGCAACCCAGATGGGCGCGCGCTCGCCGCTGTACGGATTGATGGCGTAGCTCCCGGTGAAGAAGCCTTCTTTGTCAAGATCACCCGGGTCTTTGTTGGCGCGGGCGTCCACCATAACCCTGGCGCGGGCGCGGCCCGCCGCGTCCACCATCTTCTCGACCAGCGGATGTTCGGGCGCCAGGATCACGCAGGTCGCGCCGAAGATGGTGTCCACGCGCGTAGTGAAAACGCGGATGGGTCCGAACTCGGAACCGAAATCGATCTCCGCGCCCTCTGAGCGTCCAATCCAGTTGCGCTGCATCGTCAGCACGCGTTCCGGCCAGTTGCCTTCGAGCCCGGCCATGTCCGCCAGCAACTGGTCGGCGTATTGCGTGATCTTGAAGAACCATTGCTCGAGCGCGCGCTGCTCCACCGGCGTCGTTTCGTGCCGCCAGCAGCACCCATCCACCACTTGCTCGTTGGCCAGCACGGTCCCGCACTGCGGGCACCAGTTCACCAGCGCCTTTTTGCGATACGCGATACCGCGCTCCAGCATCTTGAGGAAGAACCACTGGTTCCAGCGGTAATATTCCGGCTCGCAAGTCGCCACCTCGCGGTCCCAGTCGTAGCTGAACTGGAAGCGGCGGTGCGTGGCTTTCATCTTGGCGATGTTCGAGAGCGTCCACTCGCGCGGCGGACGTTTGTTAGCAATCGCGGCATTCTCCGCCGGCAATCCGAACGCGTCCCATCCCATGGGATGCAGCACGTTGAAGCCGCGCATCCACTTGTAACGCGCCAGCGCGTCGCCAATCGAGTAATTGCGGATGTGGCCGATGTGCAGCGCGCCCGATGGATACGGTAGCATCTCGAGCACGTAGTATTTCGGGCGCGAGGAGTCCTCCTCGGCCTTGTACAGTTTCTGGCCCGCCCACCGCTCGTACCATTTCATCTCGATCTGTTTGTGGTCGTAGGACTTCTCAGGCATGTTAGAGGGTGATTTGACGATGTTAACAGAGTGTTGGCTGTAGAATTAAAGCATGGGCGCGAAGACGCTGATGAGCGTCGAGGCATTCGACCGGCTGGAAGAACCGGACGAGCTGAGCTATGAGCTCGACGAGGGAGAGCTGGTCGTCATGACGAAGCCGCGGCCGTTGCACAACAGAATTGTTGCCAATCTGGAGTACGAGCTGAGGGCCTATCTCAAGACTCATCCTGTGGGTGAGGTTTTCAATCCGGAAAATCTCTTTGTCCTCGGTCCTAACATCAAGCGCGCGCCGGATGTTTCGTTTCTCCGCGCCGAGCGCGCCAAACAGATCGATCCCAACGCCGACATTCCCGGTGCTCCGGACCTTGCCGTCGAAGTCCTGTCGCCAACCGACACCGTTGCCGCCATGCGCCGCAAGATTCGTCAGTATTTCGCCGCCGGCGCAATGTACGTGTGGGTCGTTTATCCCGACACGCGCGAAGTTGAGGTCTGGCGCGAAGCCGCGCGCCCGCAGGTGGTTCTTCAGGATACGGATTTCCTCGAAGCTCCCGGACTCCTACCCGAATTTCGCCTGCGCGTCGGCGATCTCTTCGCCTGAGCCAGGCTCTTGAGCTTCTCGACATTTCGCCGGTCGTCGCCATCATTCTCGTTCGGAGTCTCCAGGATGAACGGCTTGGTCCGCAGCTTCGCATGCGTCAGGATGCGCCGGAATCCCTCCGCGCCGATGTGGCCTTCGCCGATGTTCGCGTGACGGTCAATGTGCGATCCCAACGGCATCTTGGAATCGTTGGCATGAACCACGCGCACGTTTTCAACACCCAAGAAACGCTCTACCTCAGCGACCGTTTTCTTCAGGCCCGCCTCGCTCGCGACATCGAATCCCGATGCCAGGAGATGGCACGTGTCCAAACAGTAGCCCACCCCGAGGTCCGTCTCCCGCGCCGCAAGATCATGGATCATCCGCAGCTCTTCCAGCCGCCCCCCGAGGTGAAATCCCGAACCCGCCGTATTTTCGAGCAGCACGTTGACCTCCCACGGGCGCCCGCCGGCCGCTTCCGCCAGTCCGAGGGCAAACGCCGCGATCGCCTGCTCCAATGGCTGGCTCTTGTAGCTGCCCGGGTGCGTCACCAGGTATTCGGCGCCAATCGCGTCGGCGCGCTCCAGCTCGCTGCGAAACGCCGTGATCGACATCTCACGGATCACCGGGTCAAGCGACGCTAGGTTGATCAGATAGTTCACGTGGATCACCAGCGGCCGCAGATCCAGCCGTTCCCGCGCCCGGCGCAGCGCCGCGATCTCGTCCCTAGCCGGCATGGACGCCCTCCACATCCGCGGACTTGCTGAAAAGATCTGGAAGGTGTTGGCCCCCAGCTCCGCCGCTTTCAATGCCGCCTTTTCGAGCGAACCCGCGATGGAGGTGTGGATACCTATCCGCAAACGCTCTATGCTATCAGGGCCGCGCGAACGCAGAGTCGCGCTGTGTAGACCTACTTCAATTCCGCCAGCGTCCGCTTCGGATCGCTGAAGAACCCGTCGTCCGCCTTGTCCAGCACGCGCACGTCGCCCATATTGATCGACATTTTCTCACTGGTATGGTTCTTGGCCAGCTTGACGCCGCCCGTATCCGCGTACTCCCAGTCCCACGAGCCCTTTTCGCCGCCCTGCAGCTTGAAATCCCAGTGAGTCATCAGGTGCGATTGCGATGACACAAACGCCTCGTAGCGGTCGCCCGGCGTCAATCCCACGTGATCGAAGGTGAGCCGCACCACCTCGCCCGCTTCCTTTCCCTGCGTCTTAGGACCGACGTACTGCAGATGCACTCCCTGGTCCAGCCACTTCCACGGCATCGACAGCCAGTACATATCATTGATAAACGCCTCGTACGCGTCCTTCACGGCCTTAGCCGCACCAGGCCCAGCGAGCTTCTTGCCGTCCACGTAGGCGTCTCCGTGCCGGTCATTGACGCTAAACAGCACGACGCGCGGCTTACCGTCCTTGGTCTTGTCCTCGATACGATACCGTCCCGTCATCTTGTCCCACAGGTGCGCACGGTCTTCCACCATCTTGCCGCCCACGTTGACCTTGAAATCAAAGCGCACGAAATGTGCCGCCATCCAGGCCTTCTCGCCGCCCATGGCCGTCATCATGGTGCGGGCAATCTCTTCGGCTTTAGCGTCGCGACGAACTTCCGCAGCCGGAAGCCGCGAAGCCATCAGAACCAGGAACGCCAGTGTAATCCGTGACATGTAGAGCATTATAAACCCGTACTATGAACAGATGTCCCGCCCTCGGTGCTAATCAAGGTTAATCTTGCGCGGCCGCGCCAGGCCCTTCATAGTGATCTGTACCATGGAGCGGCCGGTTCTCACCACACTCGCTCTCCTGATCGCCGCGCCATTCGTCTGCGCGCAGCCGCGCATCACCGCCGGCGATCCCGTCGATCTCTTCACCGGTCTCTATGTGAATACCAGCACCGACATCGCCCTCGACAGTACGCCGCCCATCGCCATCCGGCGCGTCTACCGGCCCGAGGATCGCATGTCGCGGGCTTTCGGCATCGGCACAAATCACAATTACGATATCTTCCTGGTCGGCGACCACGACCCATACACCTACATCGACCTCATCCTCGAAGACGGTGGTCGCGTTCACTTCGCGCGCACTTCCAGGGGAAAAAGTTTTGAGGATGCCGTTTACCGGCACACCGGTACTAATACCCAATATGAGAATGCGGTGCTGGCCTGGAACTCCTCGTGGCGCGGGTGGGATATGAAGCTGCAGGATGGCAGCCTCTGCCAGTTCCCGGAGAGTCGCTGGGCGCAGCGCGGATCGCAGGCCGCCCTGATTCGTATCCAGGATCCCCAAGGCAACAGTCTGCAGTTCGTTCGTTCAGCCGCCGGCGATCTTACCAGGATCGTTTCCTCGAGCGGGCGCAAGCTGGCGTTCACCTACGACGCCGGTCACCGCATCACGCTCATCCAGGACGATGCCGGAAGGTCCGTCCAATTTGCCTACGATGCAAAGGGACGCCTCGTCCAGGTGGTGGGCGTGGATGGCGCCACGATCGCTTACAGCTATGATGACCGCGACCGCATGCTCACCGTTGGGGATGCCGAAGGCAACCTGAGCCTGCGCATGGTCTACGATCGTGCCGGGCGTTGCGTGAGGCAGATCCTGCCGGATGGCCGCAGTTTCCGTTTCGCCTACACCACAGCCGCAAAAGGGAAGACCCTGCGGGTAGATGTCATCCAGCCCGACGGCGCTCACGAACGGGTGATCTTTAACGCTGCCGGCTATCCCGTGAGCGACACCGTCATTCCACCCGCCGGAGAGCAGCCACTCCGAACAACCAGCGCGTTTACTCCCACTCGATAGTGGCGGGTGGTTTGTGCGTGAGATCGTAGAATACTCCGCACACGCCTTCCACTTGCAGCAACTCTGCGGCCATCGATCTGAGCAGCGGTTCTTCCATCGCCACCGATTGCGCGGTCATGCCGTCCGCCGAATCGATCGGCCGCAGCACCACCGAATCCGGACGAGCGGCGGAGCCCACCGGAATCAGCACCACAGGGAACTGCCAGACCTTCCGGTCGAACCCGCTGTCGCGCGACAGCCACCGCACGATGGCGTCAGCGCACCGCAACCTTTCCAGCCGTCCTGGCGATAGCGCGCTCGACCAGACGCGCATCTCAGCCAGGGGGACGTGGCTCGCCACGCGCGCCACCACGCGATTGATCCCATGCGCGCGGTTGATCAGCTCGGTGGCTTCAGCTTGCAGCGCGCCATCCGCCGCCGGGAAACGATCGAACGCCAGCACCGGTGCGTAGCTGCGCGAATCGCCCTGCACGCCCACCGACCGCACTGGCAGTACAAAGCCTTCGGGCGCCGGCACAATCGCCTCGTTGCACTCGGCACACAGACACCGGATCGCCAGGCCCGGCCCTGGGAACGGGTGCCGCTCCAGCACGTCTTCCGAAATCCCCAGCTCGCGCCCGATCTCGCGCACCTCGTCCTTGTAGTACGCGCTCAGCGGCTCTACAATGCGTTTCTCCGCGATCAATTGCTGGATGCCGGCCACCCTGTTGTGGTGCGTCTTGATGACCGAGGCTTTTTCCGTCCCGCCCGATTCGATCGTATCGGGATAGATCGTTCCCTGTCCCAGAATCCAGTGGCCGTCGAGCAGGTGGTGCGATGCGATCACCCGTTCCTGCACTCGCACAAACTCCTCGCCGATAATCTGCCGCTTCTGTTCCGGATCGCGCACCTTCGCGAGCGGCGCGAGAAATTGCTCTTCCACACGCTCGATCGAGACCGTGCCCGCGCCCAGCGAGTCGAACATGCGGCCCACGAATTCCGTTTCGCCCTCGCGCATCAGCCCTGTATCCACGTAAATGCCGCGCACGCGTTCGGCGCCCAGCGCGCGCAGGCATAGCGTAAACGCCACCGTCGAATCCACGCCCCCGCTCACGAAAAAGAATACGTTCCGGTTGCCCACCGTGCGCCGGATGTCTTCCTCGATCAGCGGAACGCGGTTGCGCGGGTCCCAGTCTTTCACGCAGCCGCAAACGTCGAAAAGAAAGTTCGCGAGTATCCGCTGGCCTTCCGTGGTGTGGACCACTTCGGGATGAAATTGCACCGCGTAGAGTCCGCGGGCGGGCGCGGCCATGGCAGCTACCGCGCATGTGGAGGTGGTTCCGGCGTTCGAAAATCCCGGTGGCAGTTCCGCCACCAGATCGCGGTGGCTCATCCACACCTGCTGCCGCCGGGCCAATCCGGAGAACAGCGGCGTTCCAGTCCCCCCGTTCAGTTCCAGTGTTGCCAGGCCAAATTCGCTTTTGTCGCCCTTGCGGACCACGCCGCCCAGCAGATGCGCCATCAACTGCTGGCCGTAGCAGATGCCCAGCACGGCGTGCTCATCCGCGAAAATTCCCGGATCGACCGTGGGACTCCCCGGATCGTACACGCTCGAAGGGCCGCCCGAAATGATCAGCCCTTTGCGCCCCGTCAGCTCGCCCGCGGCCGTCTCGCTGGGCCGCACTTCCGCGTACACACCCAAATCGCGCACCCGCCGCGCGATCAGGTGGCAATACTGCCCCCCCGCGTCCAGCACTGTGATTTGTGGAACTTGGATGTGAGCTGGTGGCGCCTCTACGTGCACGGATGTTTAATGCGCCGCCATGCGCTGCGCCACGATTCTTCGCGAAGTGTCGAGGAGCGCCTTTGCCTTGGGCATGGCATCCACAGCCTTCTGCACCATGGGATCAGTCTCCACCGCTACCCGCCGGCTGTCGTCAAGGCTGAATGCCGTGATGTACATTTCCCGCTGCAGGTACTGCTTGAGCCATTCGTGATCCTGGGTGAATTCGGCCTCGGTAAACTTGAAGCCCTGCTTCATCAGGTAGTCGTGAAACTGGGTCAGGATATTCTCATCCGGCACCCAGCCCTTGGGCATTTTGGCTTCTTTGTTGCCGAAATAGTGCTTGGTGAAATTGAAGAAAGCGTACTTGCGCACCAGCTCGGTCTGGAACTTGTCGTACTTGGGCACCAACTGCTCGTCGGGTGAAATCCCGCCGCCGCCGTACACCGTGCGGCCGCTGTCGGTCATCTTGACGTCCTGCATGTTCCGCGTCGCCGTATCTTTGCGGTAGTAGTAGTCGAAAAACGAAACATTGCTGTAATCGCGCTGAATCAATCGCCCGCTGGGCGTGTAATACTTCGCCGTCGTGAGCGCCAGGCCGGAGTTTTCCGCAAGCGGATACACCGTCTGCACGAGGCCCTTGCCGAACGTGTTATCGCCAAGGATCCAGGCGCGGTCGTGGTCCTGCAAAGCTCCCGCAACGATCTCCGCCGCTGAAGCCGAATAACGGTTGACCAGCACAACCATGGGATAGTCATGCCCCATGCTGCCTTTTTTCGCCGTGTAGGTCTTCTCCGCCGATGCACGGCCGCGATGCGACACGATGGTCTGGCCCTTTTGCAGGAAGTGGTCCGCCACCGCCACGCCTTCATTCAGTAGCCCACCGGGGTTCTCGCGCAAATCCAGAACCAGACCGTGGATATTGTTTTCGCCCAGCTTGTGCAGCGCCTCTTCCAGCTCTTTGCTCGTGTTCTCGTTGAACTGGTCTACGTCCACGTAAGCGATACCCGGCTTCACCCAAAGCGCATCCTGCACGCTCTTGCGCGAAATCTCGTCGCGGATCACGTTGAAGGTGAGCGGCTTGTCCACCCCTTCGCGCATCACCACGATTTGCACCGGCGTGCCGCGCGGCCCTTTCAGCATGTCGGCCACTTCGGTGGTCGAGAGATTATCCGTCTTCTTGTCGTTCACCTCGGTGATCACGTCGCCGGGGCGGATGCCCGCTTTATACGCCGGCGAGCCGTTGAACGGCGCCAGCACGATGGTCTTGCCATTGCGCGGCTGGACCGTCATTCCTACGCCAAAATAATGGCCCTTCTGATCCTCGCGCAGGATCTGGAAATCGTGGGGATCGAAAAAATTCGAGTGCGGATCGAGCGTCCGCAGCATGCCCGGGATGGCGCCCTTGTAAATCGCCTTGTCGGGATCCACCGTATCGGCGAAATTCCCTTCCACCAGCGCGTACACCTTGGTGAAAGCCTTGATACTCGCGCGGCTGCAGTCATCGTCGGTTGCGGCCGAAGCCACTTCCACGCGCGGTCCATAAACACCACCCAAAACCGCAAAAATAGCGATGGTGGAAAGAAAAAGAAGAAACGAACGCCTCTTGTGGGCCATTCCTTGGGAACCGTCCTTAGTTTCAGTATACCGTGACGGCCCGTTTCCTGCCGGTTAATTGGCCGCCGCGGCTACCTCCATCACCGAATACCATAGAAACTCAACGAGTTTCCCGAGTGATGCCTCGGCCAGCCGCTCATCGTCCGCGTGCGCCCCACCCGCGCCGGCCTCGGAATCATCGACAATCGGTCCTAATCCATACGCCGCCACGCCCCGCGCGCGCAATTGCGCCATGTCGGTGGCGCCTGTCAGCATGGCGGGCAAGGTAATGGCACCCGGAAACATGCGCCTTTGCACGCGCTCCAGCGCCAGGAACATTTCCGTATCGATCCTCGACGGCTTCGCCACCGGCCGCTCCGCCCGCGGTACGGACTGCACCTCTACGTTCGAATCCCCAATCACGCGCCGGATCTGGTCGCGCAGCCGGTCCATGTCTTCATCCGGAAGCGCCCGCACGTCGAGGAACGCCTCCGCTTCCGAGGGAATTACGTTGTGGCGGAAACCGCCCTGGATCATCGTGGGGCTGATCGAGGTCCGCAGAATCGAGTAATGGCCCAGTTCGTGTTCCGCGAAGTAGCGATCAATCTGCGGAGCCTTATCGCGGTCCAGAATGTGGCTGTAGCGCCATGCCTCCTCCGGCGGGCTGATGGTGGCGAGCCGTTCGAAGTACGCGCGCGTCGTGTCGTTCAAGCGAATAGGAGGCTGCCACGAACCGACCTTGGCTACCGCCGCACCCAGCCGCACTACCGCATTGTCCGGACGCGGACGCGACCCGTGCCCCGCCGTGCCGTACGCCACCAGCCGCAATCCACGTGGCACTTTCTCGGTCGTGGTGATCTCGACGAACCTTACCTTGCCGTTGCGCGCCGCGACGTATCCGCCCTCGGCCAGCGCGAATTCAGCCTCGATCGCATCCCAATGCTTATCGACCATGTAACCGATGCCAACCTGCGATGTCCCTTCTTCCCCCGCCTCGGCCAGGAAAATCAAGTCGCGGTCGAGCTTCACGTTCAATCGCTTGACCATCAGCATTAACATCAACCCGGCGGCCACGTCGTCCTTGTCATCCTGCGCGCCGCGGCCGTAAATAAACCCATCCTTGCGGATAGCGGCGAACGGGTCCACCGACCACTTCTCCCGCTGCACTCCGACCGTGTCGGTGTGGCCCATCACCAGGAGCGGCTTCTTCCTTCCATTTCCTCGAATGCGAGCCACCAGATTGGCCCGCGCCGGATCGAGCGCGAACAACTGCGCCTCAATCCCTTCGCGATCCAGTACCGCCTTAAGATAATCGGCGATGTGGCTCTCATTGCCTGGTGGATTAGTGGAGTCGATTTGCAGCAGATGCGTGTAGTGCTCGAGCGCTTCGGAGTGAATCTTGGCCCAGTCAACAGCGTAAGGTTCCGCACCTCGCGCCGCCCCGCCGGCCAGTAAAGAAAGCACCATCGTTGCCGCCAGGCGCCTCAAGTAAACGGCGTGCGATAATCTCCCGCGAAAGGGCGACATATGAGGACTCAGTGTATATCAGCGTTCCTGCTGCTGCCGTTCGCGGCCCAGGCCCAGATTTATTCCAACCAGGGCAACATCGTCTCGGTGAGCGGCGATGCGGAAATCAAAGTAATTCCCAATCAGGTTGTGCTTTCTCTCGGCGTCGAGTCGCGGGACAAGAGCCTCGCCGTCGCCAGAGCACAGAACGACCGCGCCGTTCGCAGCGTGCTGGATGCAATCAAGCAGTTTCCAATCGATCCGGCCGACGTCCAGACGGATTTCATGCAGGTCAGCATCGCATACGACAGCAACGTCCACACGGTTGTCGATCACTATGTGGTCGAGAAATCCATGGCCGTGACGCTTAAAGATGTGTCCAGATTCGAGGCTCTCCTCAGCGCCGTGTTAGATGCCGGCGCCAATCACATCTACGGCGTGGAATTCCTGACGACAGACTTGCGCAAGTATCGCGACCAGGCGCGGGCGCTCGCGGCCAAAGCAGCCATCGAGAAAGCCAACGACCTTGCTGCCGCCGCGGGTCTGAAGGTAACCGGCAAACCCATGAACGTGTCCAGTTATTCCTATGGCGGAGGTTCCTGGTACGGACGACTCGGGTCGCGGGGCGCGAATATGGCTCAGAATGCCTATCAAAGCGGCGAGCGAGGGTCCGCGGAGGGAACCGTTGCTCTGGGCAAGATCAGCGTTACCGCCACTGTCTCCATGAATTTTCAAATCGAATAACCACTATAGCGGTATGTTCCCATGCTTCTTTCTCGGCATGGAATCCACTTTGTTCTCCAGCATGCGCAATGCGCGGATCACGCGCGGGCGGGTCTCGCGCGGCTCGATCACGTCATCGATAAATCCGCGCTCCGCCGCGACGAACGGGTTGGCGAAGCGTTCACGAAACTCGGCCACCTTTTGGCGCCGCAGATCGTCCCCGTCGCCCGACGCCCCTAGTTCCCGCCGGTAGACGATGTTGACCGCGCCCTCCGCCCCCAGCACCGCGATCTCCGCCGTAGGCCACGCGAAGTTGATGTCGGTGCGGATGTGCTTCGATCCCATCACGCAGTAAGCGCCGCCGTACGCCTTGCGCGTGATCACCGTGATCTTCGGCACGGTCGCCTCGGCATAAGCGAATAGCAGCTTGGCGCCATGCCGGATGATGCCGCCGAATTCCTGTTCCGTCCCCGGCAGAAAGCCCGGCACGTCCTCGAACGTCAGAATCGGGATGTTGAACGCGTCGCAGAACCGCACAAACCGAGCGCCCTTCACCGACGAGTTGATGTCCAGGCATCCCGCCAGGTACGCCGGCTGGTTGGCCACCACTCCCACCGGCCGTCCGTCCATGCGCGCGAATCCGATCGCCAGGTTTTGCGCGAAGTGCTCGTGTACTTCGAAAAAAATGCCGTCGTCCACCACCCGCCGGATCACGTCCTTAATGTCGTAAGGCTGGTTCGATTCTTCTGGCACTAGCCGATCCAGCTCCGCATCCATTCGATCCGCCGGATCGCTCGCTTCCACTCGCGGCGGATCATCCCGGTTATTCTGCGGCAGATAGCTCACCAGCTCGCGAATCATGCGCAGACACTCGGCGTCGTCATGCGCCAGGAAATGCCCCACGCCGCTCACCGAGTTGTGCGTCATCGACCCGCCTACTTTCTCTTTCGTGACGTCCTCGTGCGTCACCGTCTTGATCACTTCCGGCCCGGTGACGAACATGTAGCTGGTGCCTTCCACCATGAAAACGAAATCCGTGATAGCCGGCGAGTACACCGCGCCCCCCGCGCACGGCCCCATGATCGCCGAAATCTGCGGAATCACGCCGCTCGCCAGCGTGTTGCGCAGAAAAATGTCCGCGTAGCCGCCGAGCGACAGCACGCCCTCCTGAATGCGCGCGCCCCCCGAATCGTTCAGCCCGATCATCGGCGCGCCGTTCTTCAGCGCCAGATCCATCACCTTGCAGATTTTCTGCGCGTTGGCCTCCGACAGCGACCCGCCGAACACCGTGAAATCTTGCGCGAAAACGTAAACCAGGCGCCCGTCGATGCTTCCCCACCCGGTGATGAATCCATCGCCCGGGACCGTCTGCTCCTCCATCCCGAAATCCCGGCACCGGTGCGTGACCAGCTTGTCGATCTCCTCGAAAGAGCCCTCGTCGAGCAGCAGCTCGATGCGCTCGCGCGCCGAAAGTTTTCCTTCCTTGTGCTGCCGCTCCTGGCGCGCCTCGCCCCCGCCTTGTTCCGCCGCCCTGTGTCGCCGCCGCAGCTCTTCCAGCCTGCTCATCGGATTTACTGTAGCGCACGCCACGCTATCCTGGAGCCTGATATGTCCGTGGTCATCTCCATGGTCCGCGGCGTCAACGTCGGCGGCCACAATATGATCAAGATGGACGCGCTGTGTGCGCTTTACGAATCCCTCGGGCTGCGCAATCCTCGTTCCCATATCCAGAGCGGCAATGTCATTTTCGCCACGGACGTCCGCGACCTCACTCTGCTCGCCAGCCGCATCGGGAACGCCATCGAGCGCAAATTCGGCTTTTGTCCCGCCGTCATCGCGCGCACCACTTCCGAATTGAGAGACGTGATTCGCAGAAATCCTTTCGCGAAGCGCCGCGGCATCGACCCCGCCAAACTCCTGGTCACCTTTCTCGCCAGCGCCCCCGCCCCGGAACTTCGCCGCATCAAGCCCGATCCTGAAGAGCTGCGCATCGATGGCCGCGAGCTCTACATCTACTTCCCCAACGGCATGGGCCCCTCGAAACTGCCCGCCGTCATCGACAGGATCCTGAAGACACCCGGAACCGCCCGCAACTGGAACACCGTCACAAAATTACTCGAGATCGCCGAGAGCCTGGAGGATTCGCAGTAATCCACCCTCTTCCTCCCTCACCCTCTCACCTCAAACCTCCCGTCCCTCGCCACATAATAAGTCCGCCCCCTCCATACCACCGTGTTCCCGAAGAATCCCGCGCACCACAACAGAAAACTCCACACATCCTGGAACGGAATCACCCACCAGTAGCGTGACACTCGCGGATCTCGCAGCACCCACCACGCCTGCGCCCACGCCGAAGCGGCCCGCACCGCCATCGTAATCACCACCACCGGCCACCACCCCGGCACTGCCGCCCACACCAGCAGCGCCAGCGGCAGCGGGTTCGTGAAAACCTGCCCGATGTAGCCCAACGGCCGCGAGCGTCGCGTGCTCCTGAGCCATCTCATCCGGTGCCGCAGATTGCCGGCGAACCTCTGGCTGCCAATGCGATGCTCGATCACCTCGGAAGATAGCAGCACCCGCGCGCCCGATCGCGCGATCAAATTGCCCATCACGAAATCTTCCGCCAGATAATCCTTCAGAAACTCGAACCCGCCGATTTCGGCCAACGCGCTCTTGCGCACCCCGAGCGTCGGCCCCAGCGCAAAATCCATTCCGTTCAGCATCCGCGCCACCAGAATCCCGCCCAGGAATTCCGTATTCATGAATATGGCTTCGAGCCTGTTCCATACGCTGCGCCCCGCAATCGCGCGGTACGGGCACGTGATCAGCGCCACGCGTGCGTCCTGAAACTCACGCGCCAGAGTCTCCAATAGCCGCGGCGAAACCCGCACATCGCTATCCGTCATCACCACCAGCTCGTGCCGCGCCGCCCGTAACATCCGGTCCAGGCTGAATACCTTCGCGTTGGGATACGGTGGATCGCCGCTCACCAGCAACTGCGTCGAAATCGCGGGAAACTCGCGCCGCAGTTTCTCCACCACCGCCGCCGCCGGGTCCCCTTCGTGGTGTACCGCGAACAGCAGCTCGAACGCGCCGTACTGTTGCGTGAACAAACTTCGCAGATTCTCCTCAAGCCCATCGTCCACACCGCTCAACGGCCGTAGCACGCTGATCGGCGCCGGCTGCCGCAATTCACCCGGCCGCTGCTTCAAATACAACCACGCCGCCACGATCGTCATCACCGCATACACTAGCGACCCGGCCAGCAGCAGGAGCAGCACGGCGCCCAGTACGGTCATTGTTTATTGCGCCGCATAATAACCGGCCCGCGCCCGCACCACGGCATCGTGATGTCGGCTCCTTGCGTGCGGCGCCAGCTCCACGCGGATGCGGTGGAACGCGCCCGGCTCCGACGGCGGCGCTTCGTATTGGATGCTGTAGCGCGCGCGGATGCGCTCGATGATATTCCGGAAGGATTCCCCGATTTTTCCCGCCTCCAGGGCTTCTCCGCCGCTCTGGTCTGCCAGCTTGAAAACATCCGACGGCGTGAAGTCCGGATTGACGTACTGGCCCGGCCTGGGCGGCTCCGGCCGCTTCTGCTTGCCGACCAGAATGCCGTTGAGCACGGCGTTCGCCGCGTAGAGCTGCCGCATCACTTCTGCGTCCGGCAGCATGTAGTTCAGGCTCACGTTGTCGGTGACGATCAGGATCGCGCGCCGCCCCCGCACCGGCTGTTTTTGCAAATATTGTGCCGCCGTGACGATGGACGCGTTGATCAGCGTGCCGCTCCCCAGAGACTCCGTGTGTACCGCGTCCCGGATTTCGTTTTCCACGGCGTGAAAATCCTGCGTCAGCGGCTCGCGCACTTCGGCGCGCTTGGCAAAGAGCACGACACCCACGCGGTCCGAACGGTACAGTTGTTGCAAAGCGGATTGCCCCGTCTGCGCCAGCAGCTCGAGATGCCGGTGCATGCTGCCGCTCACGTCCAGCAGCAGCACTAGGTCCAGCGGCTCCTCCTCCCGGGCGAAGTACGCGATCTTTTGCGGCCGCCCGTCGTCCAGAACTTGAAAATCCTCCTGTGTCAGTCCCTCCACCACGCGGCCGCCGTGATTCGCCACTTGCGCGTCCACTTTCACCAGCGCGATGCCGGCGCGAAATGTGGGATTCTGCGCGAGCCCTTTACGCCCCGGTAGTAGGATGAAAGCGGACGCCATGAAGAATATTATCGTCGGTACCGCCGGGCACATCGACCATGGCAAAACCGCCCTGGTCAAAGCCCTCACTGGCATCGACGCCGACCGTCTGGAGGAGGAAAAGCGGCGCGGCATCACCATCGACATCGGTTTCGCTCACCTGCAATTGACGCCCGAGCTTCGCCTGGGTTTCGTCGATGTTCCAGGGCACGAGCGATTTGTAAAAAACATGCTGGCGGGCGTGGGCGGCATCGACCTCGTGTTGTTCGTGGTCGCTGCCGACGAATCCATCAAACCACAAACCCGCGAGCACTTCGATATCTGCCGCCTGCTCGGCATCCAGCGCGGCATCATCGTTCTGACGAAATCAGACCTCGTCGATAACGACATCCTTGGGCTGGTTCGCCTCGAGATGGAAGAATTTGTCGCGGGATCGTTTCTGGAAGGCGCGCCCGTCGTGGCCGTCAGCTCGACCACCGGCGCCGGTATCGATGATCTGCGCCGCGAGCTCGGGCTTGCATCCGCGGCCGTGGTCGAGAAGAGCGCGGCCGGCCGCTTCCGCCTCCCCATCGACCGCGCCTTTTCCGCCAAGGGATTCGGTACGGTGGTCACCGGCACCCTGATCTCGGGCGCAGTCAGCCGCGATCAGGAAGTGGAGTTGTATCCCAAGGGCCGCAAACTGCGCGTTCGTGGCGTGCAGGTCTATGGAAAGCCGGCCGACCGCGCCACCGCTGGCCAGCGCACCGCCGTGAATCTCGCCGATATCGAGCCGCTCGAGATTGCTCGCGGCATGGCCCTCGCGGAGCCGGAACGGTTTCGCGCCGCGCGCTTGCTCGATTGCGCGCTCCATCTCCTGCCCTCGGCCAAACCGATGAAGCATCGCGCTCCCGTGCATTTCCACGCGGGAACCGCCGAGATCGAAGCCGAGGTGCGGCTGCTCGGCGGCGCTACGGTTCTCAAACCCGGCGCCCGCGCCTATGTCCGCATCGTGCTGCGCGAGCCGGCTCTCGTCCTGCCCGGCGACCGCTTTATCATCCGGATGTTTTCGCCCGTCCTCACCATCGGCGGCGGCACGGTGCTTGACACCGGCGGCATCCGCTACCGCAAGACGGATAACTCCGCCGGACGCCTGGACGTTCTCGCCGGCCCGGATTCTTCCGCTAAAGTCGCGTTGCTCGTCAAAGAATTCGCATCAGGAATGAGCTTTGCCGATCTGGCTGCGCGCACCGGCCTCCTCGATCGCGACCTCGAAGCCGCCGCCCGTTCTCCACACCTGGTCTGGCTGCGCCAGCCTCAGCCCTGGCTCATGGATCGCGCGTGGTTCGACCGGACGCGGCAGCGCGTGATCGAAACCGTGCGGGATTTTCACCGCGCGCATCCGCTGCTTCCAGGCATCGCCAGGCAGGACCTGCGCGGCCGCGAGCTGGCCAAAGCGCCGCCGTTCGTTTTCGATGCGCTGCTGGCCGAGGCCAAAGATCTCGCCTTCGAAGGGGAAAACGTCCGGTTACGGACGCACAAAGTAGTGCTCAAACAGGATGAGGAACAGGCCCGCGCCGCCATCGAGCGCGCTTTCGAGCAGGCTGGACTTGCCGTGCCATCCGTCGCCGAAGTGCTGGCCAAATCCGGCGTCGAAGGCGGCCGCGCGCGGTCGCTATTACAGATCCTGATTCGCGAAAAGCGGCTGATCCGCGTCAGCGAAGACCTGGTCTTTCATCAATCCGCCATCGACAGTTTGCGGCGATTGCTCGCCGGCCGCAAATCGACGCGCTTTAATGTCGGTAATTTCAAGGATTGGACCGGCATCTCGCGCAAGTACGCCATCCCGCTGCTCGAATTCCTCGATCGCGAGCACGTGACGCGCCGCGAAGGCGACGAAAGGCTCGTGCTGTGAATTCGCTCGTCGAGATCGCCCGAAAACTCGATATCGCGAACGTGCGCCGGCACATCTTCCTGTGCGCCGATCAGACCACACCCAAGTGCTCGACGCGAGAAGATAGCCTGGCTTCGTGGGAATATTTGAAAAAACGGCTGGCCGAGCTCGGTCTCACGCAGGGCGAAAACTGCGTTTACCGGACCAAAGCCAACTGTCTCCGGATCTGCGAGCATGGCCCCATCGCCGTCGTGTATCCGGATGGAGTCTGGTACCACTCGGTGACGCCCGCCGTGGTCGAGCGCATCATCCAGGAGCACCTCATTGGAGGCCGCCCGGGCGCCGAGTCCGTTTTTGCCACGCCCCCGCTAATCTGAAATAGCCCTCGCGCCCGACACGAATGGCGCCGGCCCCGGCCCTAGCACCCCCAGACACAACTAGCCCACCAGACCCACAACATCTAATACAACCCCACCGCCCCCCGCTCCCCACCCCC
>JACXTT010002523.1_pt1 | contig 28930 bp, 20 predicted proteins | sample 9270951 | NCBI WGS metagenome assembly JACXTT01 (sample SAMN15532306, study PRJNA645909) | rock metagenome | isolation source: weathered quartz diorite | place: Puerto Rico | collected 2017-06-21 | reverse complement strand
GCAACTGGACCACAGGGCGCGCAGGGTGCCAAAGGTGATGCAGGGGCAACAGGACCAGCCGGACCGCAAGGTTCTCAGGGAGCCAAAGGCGATAAGGGAGACACAGGCGCGACTGGCCCGCAAGGTGCGACCGGACCAGCCGGACCGCAAGGCCTGAAGGGCGATACAGGCGACACCGGCGCAACTGGACCAAAGGGTGACACGGGAGCAACTGGAAGTCAGGGATCGCAAGGGCCACAGGGAGCCACTGGCCTAACCGGCGCGACTGGCCTGCAAGGTCCGATGGGCCCAACCGGGCCGCAAGGTCCGCAAGGCATTCCCGGTCTGTCAGGTTTGCAGTACATAACTGGCACTCCTCTCACACTCATCAGGCAACAGACCGGAACCGCGAGTGCTACGTGTCCAACTGGGCTGAGAGTCATCGCGGGCGGCTACAACACAACTGTGCCATCTGACAGTCAAGCAGATCCATTCGACATCCAGATCTTTCGCTCGGTCTTTAGCGGTATGACTGGTTGGAGCGTCAGCGGGAAGAACAGCGCGGCCGACAAGGGCGACAAGGGGGATAAGGGCGAGAAGAGCGAGAAGGGCGAAAAGAACAATGCGTCGCTGATACTGACCGTGTACGCGATTTGCGCCGTCGTACCATAGCTCGAACTAATCGGATTCCTATCGGGCAGTCGCCGGGGTCCAACCACTAAGAGGCCACTTGAGAGCTGACTCTCTAGTGGCCTCCTTTGATTTTCTCAGCGAATATTCTGGTTCAGGCGACTGGCTGCGTAGCAAATGCTTTCAATTGCACCAACGCCGGTGGCGCTTCCGCCAGCCAGGTCGTCGGGCACACTCCACAACGCGTGCATTGATTTACTGAAGGGCAGGGAGCGGTTGATTGAGCTTCGTGAGCGCGTTCGTGTTCGCGTTCCATGAACGGCCGGCCTAGGCCCGCATCGACAATTTCCCAGGGAAGAATTTCGTTATGCGTGCGAGTGCGGCTGGTGTGAAATGCCGGATCGATTCCGGTTTCGCGAATCGCTGCGCTGAGATCGCCGTTCAGACGCGCGGTCGTTTCGATCACTTTGGCGATGCGGCGATCTCCGGAGGAAAGCAAAGCCTGTTCGTGCGCGATGCGCGCCGACATGGCCCGCACTTCAACGTTGGGAATCTTCGCGAGCTGCTTGCTTACGTATTTCAGTCGCCGCTTCAATTCTTTCTCTTCACAAATTGGTTCCCACTGAAAAGGCGTGTTGGGCTTCGGCACAAATCCGTTCAATGACGGAATGATCTGGCCCGCGCGGCCGAAGCGCTTTCCGGCTTCGAGCATGCGATTCTTGATGCGCTCGACCAGCACGACCATCTCGTCGAGATCTTCATCGGTTTCCGTCGGCAGGCCAACCATCATGTAAAGCTTGATCGTCAACATGCCGCGATCGAAGACGGCGCCGCAGATATCGACGATCTCGTCATTCGTCAGGTTCTTGTTGATGACTCGGCGCAGCCGATCGGAACCAGTTTCGGGCGCCACGGCGATCTGCTGATCGCGAGATTCCACCAGCGCGTCGAGCAATTCATCCGAGATTTGATCGAGACGAAGCGAGGAAACCGAGATGCGATAATCCATCGCGCGCAGACCCTGAAGGATTTCGCTAATCTCCGGGTGATCACAGACGGCGGTCGAAACCAAACCGATCTTGTCCGTTTTGCTGCGCCACTGTTTTGCCTTGGCGAGAATGTCGCGCGCCGGCACGACGCGTGGCGGCCAGTAGTTGTAACCCGCCCAACAGAACCGGCAACCTTGCGAACAGCCGCGCGAGATTTCCACCAGGAACCGATCGCCCATTTCGGCTTGCGGCGCGAAGATGGTTGTCGAGGGCGCGAACACTTCGTCGCGACGCAATTGTTCGACAAGATCAGTTTGCGCGCGACGAATTGCCCGCCGCAGCGATCCTTCCTTCGGGTTCTCTGCCGAGATCGCGCGGCCAACTCGCGCCGGCACGCCTTCCTCAGTCGGCGTGTAGCCGCTCACTGTGCCATCTTCGTGGTAGCCGACAAAGTAGAGCGACGGAACGTAGAAGCCACGACCCTGTCGCGCGAGCGCCAGCAGCAATTCTTCTCTCGTTTCGTTTTCGAAGATGGCATCGACCAGTTTCTGTCCCAGGATTTCACCTTCGCCGACGCCAATCACGTCAGTGAATTCCGCGATTGGTTCCGGATTAAGAAACGACGCGGCGCCGCCCATCACGGTTAGCGGATCGCGCTCGGTTCTATCTTTCGCCCAAACCGGAACGCCGCTCAACTGGAGCATGCGCGCCATGTTGACGTAATCCGTTTCAAACGAAATCGAAAAAGCGACTACATCAAAGTCGCGAACCGGGGTTTGTGACTCGAGCGACAGGAGCGGTGTGCGCGTCCGTTGGTACTCGGCGAGTTCATCGATCCTATTTCCCGAACTGTTCCGTCTGACCTCGTAGCCTGAACTGTTGCGCGAGTACTCCGTGTCAGAAGCCCGACCGTGAGGGAGGGCATGATTCGCACGCGAGCCCTTGCTAACGCGCGGGCTTCTGACACGTTCGTTTGCCGACGAGCCCTCACCAACGAGCTGACGACTGCCGCTGTCGGGCAGGAAGCTCCGCTCGCACGAAACTTCCGGGATGTTGTTAAAGAGCTCATACATCGCCTGAAAGCCAAGATTCGCCATCCCGATGGAATAGACATTTGGGTAACAAAGCGCGATGCGCAGTTGTGCGCCACGCTTCAGCACCCAGCCGTCTTCCGAGGCGAGTTTTCGTTTATAGCTTGCGACGATTTTCTTCATCGAGAGATTTAGCCGCAGATGAACGCGGATAGACGCGGATAAGATTACTTAATTTCTATCAGCGAAAATCCGCGTTAGTCCGCGGCTAACTTATTCCTGCTACCCGTGCTGCACAGTCTCAAGAAATGCTTTCAGCTTTCTTGAGCGCGAGGGATGGCGCAGCTTGCGCAGCGCCTTGGCTTCGATTTGGCGAATACGTTCGCGGGTGACGGCAAAGTGCTGCCCGACTTCTTCGAGCGTGTGCTCGGATCCAGTCGTGCCCAGCCCAAATCGCATCTTGATCACTTTCTCTTCGCGTGGCGTCAGCGTGGCCAAGACTTCGTCGGTGATCTCGCGCAGGTTCGAAGCGACGACCGCGTCCGAAGGATTCAGGATCGATTTATCTTCGATGAAGTCGCCGAGATGCGAATCTTCCTCTTCGCCGATCGGCGTTTCCAGAGAAATTGGCTCCTGGGCGATCTTCAAAACCTTGCGCACCTTTGAAACCGGGATGTCCATCTTCTTGGCGATCTCTTCGCTGGTTGGTTCGCGACCAAGTTCCTGCACCAGCGCGCGCGAAGTGCGGATCAGTTTATTGATCGTTTCGATCATGTGCACCGGGATGCGAATCGTGCGCGCCTGATCGGCAATCGCGCGGGTGATCGCCTGGCGAATCCACCACGTCGCGTAGGTCGAAAACTTGTAGCCGCGCCGCCACTCGAATTTATCGACGGCCTTCATCAAACCGATGTTGCCTTCCTGAATCAGATCGAGGAATTGCAGGCCGCGGTTCGTGTACTTCTTCGCGATGGAAACCACCAGTCGCAGGTTAGCTTCAACCAATTCGCGCTTCGCCTGGCCGGTCTGATGTTCGCCCGTGACGATTGCTTGCAGGCAGCGCTTCACTTCGACCGGCGCGATGTGATGTTCCTCTTCGACCATCTGCAAGCGCTTCTTCGCGGTCGAAACATGCTTCTTATAGAGCTTGATGTCATCCGCTTTGAGCCGCTTCTTCGTCAGTCGATCGCTGTAGGTTGAGAGTTCGCGTTCTGCCGACCTAACTTCTTTCTGCACGTTGCGAATTGCGTTGATGAGTCGCTGACGCGAACGCTCCGTCAAATTCAGCCGCCCAATCTCATCGGAGATTTCAATTCGCAGACGCGCAACTTTGCCCCGCAATCGAAGCAGCTTTTTGGTTTTCTTGCCGCGCAAAGCTTTGGTTTCAGTCCGCAGCTTGACCGACTCTTTCAGCGTATTCTTGAAAATCTTGCCGATGTTCTCGATGCCTTCAACGGTCCATTGGCGGTACTCGTCGGCCTTGTCTTCCTCGCCGGCCAGCTCGGCCTGCTCAGAGAAGGTGACCACTTCGCGGATGTTGAGCTTCATTTCCTTGAGCTCGTCACCCATCTTGATTAGTTCGCCAACTGCAATTGGCGAACGCGAGATCGCTTTTTGGGTTTTGATCTGGCCACGCTCGATGCGCTTCGCGATGGCCACTTCGCCTTCGCGAGTCAACAACGGCACGACGCCCATCTCGCGCAGGTACAGCCGCACCGGATCGTTCGTCTTCTCGAGCGCGCCCGCGGAAAGATCCAATTCCAGTTCTTCGTCACCGTCTTCGTCGTCGGTAGCGATCGCCGCCGCTTGTTCGATCAGTCTCTCGTCTGAATCCGCCACATGAATATTCGACGCGTCCAGTTTCTGGAGCACGTCTTCAATGTCGTCGGGAGAGACTACGTTCTCAGGCAGTTCACGATTCAGATCGTCGTAAGATAGAAACTTCTTGTCGCCGCCCAACTGGAGCAGCCGATCCATCACATCATCTTTTTCTTCAATAGCCATTCGTTGTTCCTATTTGTCTGCCGAGGCTTTGTGCGCCCTCCCTTACGGTCGGGCTACTGCCCCGATACCTTCAGCGCATTAATTTGCTGCGCTCGTGTGCGGCAGAAAGTTAGTGCGCTGTTTCGATAGTTCCAGTTTCTTCATCACCAACTGGTCGCGCTTCTTTTCGTCGCCGGCACGATCTGCTTCCGCGATTTGCGTGCTCAGCTCGTCAATGTCGCGATCCAGTTTCAGCAGGCGCAGAGCGTCAAGGCAGCTATTCGCATCAGCTAACGATTCGTCGAAAGACTCAGCCGGTTCGGTGATCAATATGCGCGGAAGAATTTCCGTCGCCGTTCGGTTGTCCGCTGTCGCCTCGCTTAACGCTTCGTAAGTGATTTCCTTTTCGTCTTCGCCCAGTTTCCGTAGCGCGCGAAAAATCGCGGCTGTTGCCAATCCTTCGTAATCGCCTGGTTCCAGCTTCGGCAGAATGATGTTTCGCAATTCATCATTCGCGACCAGCAGACCCAGCAGCTTCTCCTCGGCCACCGTCGCTCGAATCTCTTGCGCGAACACTCTCTGAACGGCGGCGGTGTCGGTGCTTGCGCCCCGCACCTGCTGCCAAAGTTCGCGCCGTTGCTCGCGCTGTACCCGCAGCGCATCCATCGCTATGTCAAAGTACTCGCGCCTCTGAATCCGATTCCGGACAGCGCGAACGAACGGAAGCGCCTCCTCGACTGCCGCAGCCTTATCGGCTGGAGTGCTGAGGTTCCGATCCCGTACCGCTTGATCGATCACAAATTGTATATGGGGCTGTGCCTCGCCTCGGCGTCGGTTATATTCGGAAACGCCGTGTTTTCTGATGAAATCGTCAGGATCTGCGTTGTCCGGGAGGACCAGAACCTTAACTTCGATGTCTTCTGCCAGGATCGTTTCGATTGCCCGCTTCGCCGCCTGCACGCCCGCGCGATCACCATCATAGTTGACCAAAACCTTACGCGCAAACCGGCCAATTAGTTTCACCTGCTCGGGCGTGAGAGCTGTTCCCAGGCTGGCGACGATGTTTCGCACGCCATTTTGGTAGGGAACGATGAGATCGAGGTAGCCTTCGACCAAAATCGCAAAGCCCTGCCGCCGAATTTCATCTTTGGACAAGTGCAGCCCGTAGAGGTGTCGTCCCTTCGTGTACGCCGGGGTCTCGGGCGAATTCAGATACTTCGGCTCACCTTCGGGATCGAGTGTCCGTCCGCCAAACGCAATCGGCTTTCCCTGAGCATCGAACACGGGGAAGATGAGCCGCCCCCGAAATCGATCGTACGAGCCGCCTTCATCCTTCTTCACTACGAGACCACTCTTCTCGAGCTGTTCCTGGCTCGCACCCTTTTGACGGAGATGTGTGGACAGAGCTTCCCAACTATCAGGCGCAAATCCGAGGTGAAATGTCCTGGTCGTCTCTTCGGTGATGCCGCGATCCTTCAGATACTTGCGAACCGAGGTGGCGGCGCGACTTTGAAGTTGATCTTCCCACCATTGCAGCGCCCACTGGTTTAGCTCAATCACGAGATCGCTATCGCGTCTGCTCGTCGCAAAACGGTCGTCATCGATCATCACCGGCAGCGCGACGCCCGACTTTTCGGCCACCAGCTTGATGGCTTCCGGAAAGCTGATGCGCTCCATCTCCATGATGAAGTTAAAGACGGTGCCGCCTTTGTGACAGCCAAAGCAGAAGAACATCTCCTTCGAGGGATTGACGTTGAATGAAGGTTTGGTCTCTTTGTGGAATGGACAGGGCGCGCGCCAATTCGCTCCCGCCTTCTTCAGCGGCACATAGTCCTGCACGATGCGCACGATGTCCGCCTGGCGCTTGAGATCGTCGATGAAGGTTTCCGGGAAACGCACTGAATGTATGATGCCGTTAGTCGCGGACTGCGATATTAACCGATTACGGTGCAGATGACAGAACGTAAAACAGAGTCTTTCTGAGTCCTTTGCGTCTTTGCGCGTGGCGTGAGAATGACTAGGGAAGTCACCGCCAGAAAAAAGCTTTGACCTGGGTTCGCCCGACCCATATCCTCGCAGCCGAGACGATTACCCGTTGAAAATCTCAGCCACCATCATCACCCTCAACGAAGCCGGTAACATTCGCGCGGCGTGCGAGTCCGTGGCCTGGGCTGATGAGATACTGGTCGTCGATTCTGAATCGATTGACAAGACGCGCGAGATTGCCGCTGAATGCGGCGCTCGGGTGATTACTCATCCGTGGCCGGGCTTTGCTGAACAGAAACAGTTCGCGGCTGAAGGCGCGGAGCACGATTGGGTTTTTAGCCTCGACGCCGATGAGCGTCTGTCTGATGAATTGCGAAACTCGATTGAGAAGCTGCGCGCCACAGACGAATCGTTGCTTGCCGACGGATACTCGATCGCGCGGCGCGCTTTTTACATGGGGCGCTGGATTCGCGGCGGTGGGTGGTATCCCGATCGGCAGTTGCGCCTTTATCGCAGATCGCGAGGCCGCTGGCTTGGGCCGCACATTCACGAGAGCGTGAAGATGGATGAGGGTGCGCGGATGGAAATCCTCGTGGGTGACCTCCTGCATTACACGACCGATAATCCTGCTGAGCATAAGCGGATGATCGAAGAGCGTTACGCGCCGCTCGGGGCGCGGAAAATGTTCGAGCAGGGCAAGCGTGCTTCGTCCTTTGAAGTAGCGACGATTGGTCCGGCAACTTTCTTTCGCAGTTATGTCTTGAAAGGCGGATTTCGCGATGGCCGCGCTGGTCTGGAGATCGCTCGGATGGCCGCATATCACGCGCGGCGGAAGTATGAGTTGCTGCGTGAGATGCACCACCTGGATGAAAAGTCACCCCCCTCTCCCAGGGAGAGGGAATGACCGGTCTCATCTTATTGTCTCAGCGTCACGATCGTCGCGCCACTCCCACCCTGATCCTGAGGTGCCGGAGCAAATCGTTCGACGTGCGGATGTTCAGCGAGAAACTCCGTCACCGCTTTGCGTAATGCACCGGTGCCGTGACCGTGGATGATCCGAAGTTCTGCGGCGCCGCTTAGAAAAGCCTGATCGAGAAACTTGTCAACCATGTCGATCGCTTCGTCAGTTTTCTTTCCGATTAGGTTCAACTCGTTAGCAGATGTGAGTGGTGTGTCCGTAGCACGAGAGTGTAGATGAATTTCAGTTCCCGCCCGCTTCCGCATATTCTTAAGCGGTGCTTTAACCCGCTCGCTACCGCTCGCGGTTCTGTAACTTTGCTCGTCAATCAGAGCGAGATTCGAAAGTTTTTCGCGCGTGTGAAGTGACCCGACGCGCAGCTCGGCTTCATCGCCTCTGACGCGGTCGACAATGCCGGTTGAGCCGAGCGTTAACAGCCGCACCCGATCTCCGGTGCGAATCTCTCGTAAGGGAACTCGCGTGTCTTGCTGACGAGCCGACGTCGTCTGTTCCAGTTGGTCAATTTTCTCGATCTCCCGGTGCCTTCGTGCCGAGGCTTTAGTCGAGTCAGCTACGACCTGCCCATCGCGGATGACCCGCACGCCGCGAAATTGCGCAGGCAAGCTCGCTTCCTGATCCTGAAATCTTTGAGATTGAGTTTGGGCGCGCGCAGACTCAGACATCTCCTTTGCTGCGCGTTGTGCCTCGCGCTTGAGTTCCGCCGCGCGACGCTCCGCATCTCGTTCGACTTTCACGCGCGCGGCGCGATCTTCGATTTGGGAAAGTAACTCTCGGCTGAGTTTTTCGAATTCAGCAGTGACGCGCGCGAATTCCTTATCGAATTCGCGCTGGCGATCTGATTCGCGTTTGCGGAAATCGACATCAAGTGAGACGAAGCGATCGGCCACCACAGCGCGTTCTTCTTCAAGCGCTTTGCGCAAGCTTTCGGCCTCTTCAGATTCGCGTTTGATACGTTTTAGGTAATCGATCGCGTCACGCGACGATTGCTTCAATTGCTCTGCAGCATTGCCAATGACTTCGTTGGGCAGGCCAAAGCGTCGCGCGATCTCCAAGCCCGACGATGAGCCCGCGACGCCGACAAGCAAGCGATAAGTTGGGCGCAGAGTCTTTTCGTCGAACTCAACACTCGCATTCAATACGTCCGGCTCATTGGCTGCGTACATCTTCAAGCCTGAGTAGTGCGTCGTCACGATCACGTGCGCATCGCGCTGCTTGAAATGATCGACGATGGCGACGCCAAGCGCTGAACCCTCTTCGGGATCGGTGCCGGTGCCCACTTCATCGAGCAACACCAGCGAACGACAGGATGCGAATTGGGATTTTGCGTCGCCATCGCACAGCTCAATCATGCGCGCGATGTTGCTCATGTGCGACGTGAATGTCGAGAGATTTGCCGCGATTGATTGCTGGTCGCCAATGTCCGCGAGCACGGACTGATAGAAGGGAACGCGAGCTTCCTTCGCCGGCACCGGCAAACCGGACAGCGCCATCAAACAGAGCAGCCCGGTGGTTTTGAGCACGACCGTCTTGCCGCCCGCGTTAGCGCCGGAAATAACCATGACCGACTGGTATTGATCCAGCTTGAGGGAAACCGGAACGACTGATCCGCCGGACGCGCGCAAAGACCCTTCCAGAAGCGGATGCCGAGCGTCGATTAGTTCGAGGGTATCGATTTGGCGTGCGCCGTCGTTGCTTCGCTCTACCGGCGCACTCCAAACTTGCGGTACAACGCAAGTGAAGCTTTCGCCGAACGACGCCTTGGCATTGATGAAATCCAGTTCGGTGATCACTTCCGCTGCCAGTTCCAGTGACGGCAGTTCGCGGCGTAACTGCTCAGACAAGCCAAAAAGGATCTCCGCGATCTCGCGTTGCTCGGCTTCGCGCAGGTTCTGGAGTTCATTGTTCGCCTCGATGGTTTCGAGCGGCTCGACGAAGACGGTTTGACCTGAAGAAGACGAACCGTGCGCAACGCCTTTGATTCGGGATTGATGATCGGAGCGGACGGGAATCACAAAGCGATCGTTGCGAACGGTCACGAGTTCTTCCTGGATCGCTTCGCTGTGACTGCGCATCAAGCTTTCCAACGAACGCGTGATGCGCGAGCGCGCGCTGGCCAACTCGCGCCGAATTTTCGCCAGCTCCGGGCTGGCGCGATCGTCCAGTTCACCGCCCGGCAGGATCTTTTTCGTGATCGTGGTTGCGACCGCCTTCAAATCCCTTGAGAGATACTCCACAATTTCAAACAATGTCTCAGCCGCTTCTCGCTCGGCGACAATCACGCTGCGCGCGTCGAGCGCGCTCTCACACAACCGCGCCAGCTCAAGCATTGCCAATGGCTCTAATGCCGTGCCGGCGATCCGCAGCCGCGAGATCGATTCGGTCGGATCAGTAATGCCGGCGAACGACAAGCGCGCCCCACGCGCGCGCAGCTCGAACATCTCCGTAACCGCGCGCAGATCACGCTGCAATTCGTCGAACTCCAACAAAGGCTCTAGCAATTTCACTCGCGCGCGAGCGAGATCCGTCTGGGCGCGCCTTTGCACCAGCGTGCGCAACGAATCGAACTCAAGGATGCCGAAGGCTTGCGAGATCATATCCGCAGATTACGCAGATTACATCGATTAGACAAAGCAAAACCTATTCAGCGACGGCAATAAAGTTTTGGAGGTTCTTGCTCTCTCGCTTTCAAATCTGTGTAATCTGCGCAATCTGTGGATGCGCTTTGCGTCTTTGCTCGCTTTTCGCTTTTGGCTTATATTCGTCAACTTCTCAAGCGAAGAAAGAAAGGCCTTAACACATGCCATCCGTTCCTATCACCGTCGCGTACGGCGACGGTATCGGTCCCGAAATTATGGAAGCCACGCTTCAAATTTTGAAAGAAGCGGGCGCAAAACTGGCAATTGAAAAAATCGAAATCGGAGAGAAGGTTTATCTCTCCGGCAATACTTCCGGAATCGATCCGAGCGCGTGGGACTCGCTGCGCAGCACCAAAGTTTTTTTAAAGGCTCCGATCACCACGCCTCAGGGTGGCGGTTACAAAAGTCTGAATGTCACGGTGCGCAAAACGCTTGGACTTTACGCGAACGTGCGCCCGTGCGTCTCTTATCATCCGTTCGTGGAGACGAAACATCCCGGCATGGATGTGGTGATCGTGCGCGAGAATGAAGAGGATCTCTACGCGGGCATTGAACATCGGCAGACTGATCAAGTCATTCAATGTCTCAAGCTGATTTCGCGGCCTGGCTCTGAGAAGATCGTTCGTTATGCCTTCGAGTACGCGCGTCGCCACAACCGCAAGAAAGTCACGTGCTTCACCAAAGACAACATCATGAAACTGACCGACGGTCTGTTTCATAAAGTCTTCAACGAGATCGCCGCGGAATATCCCGACATCGAGAACGAACACTGGATCGTCGACATCGGCGCCGCGAAGATGGCCGACACGCCCGAGGCCTTCGATGTGATCGTAATGCCGAATCTATATGGCGATGTTTTGTCCGACGTCGCGGCGCAGATTGCCGGTTCGGTTGGCCTCGCAGGCTCAGCAAATATTGGCGAGAACATCGCGATGTTTGAAGCGATTCATGGCTCAGCGCCTCGGCGCGCGGGGCAAAATTTAGCAAACCCGTCTGGTTTGCTTCTCGGCGCGATCATGATGCTGGTGCACATTGGACAGACACAAGCCGCTGAACGTGTGCACAACGCGTGGCTGCGCACGATCGAAGACGGCGTGCACACTTACGACATCTTTGACGAAAGCGTGAGCAAGCAAAAGGTCGGCACGAAAGAGTTCGCACAAGCGGTTGTCGCCCGTCTCGGCAAACAACCGCACACGTTGAAAGTCGTCGGCTATAAACAGGAAGGCCTGGGCGAGGTTTACAGCGAGACGATTGTCAAAGAACGCTCGGATGTGAACAAAGAGCTGGTCGGTGTCGATGTGTTTCTCGATTGGTTGAAAGGATCACCGGAGATGCTCGGCGAGTCGCTGCGGACGGTCGCGCCGGAGGGTCTGCAACTCCTGATGGTGAGCAATCGCGGGGTGAAGGTTTGGCCCGGCGGTAAATCAGAAACGTTCTGTTCTGATCACTGGCGCTGTCGTTTCATGTCGACCAACAAGGGCGCGCCGATTACGCATAAGAACATCATTGACTTACTTGGTCGTGTCGAAAACGCCGGCTTTGATTTCATCAAGACTGAGAACTTGTGCAACTTTGATGGCGAGCGCGGATATTCGCTCGATCAAGGCGAGTAAAATAATTCAAACTTTGACACAGTAAAAGGGGGAGAAGTGGCAGGATCACTCGTAGCAGTTCTGATGGGGAGCAAGTCCGATTGGGAGACCATGAAGGCTTGCGCGGAGACGTTGGAAAAGTTTGGTGTGCCTCACGAATCACACGTTATGTCAGCGCACCGTTCGCCAAAGTTGGCGGCGGATTTCGCCGCCAACGCGGAATCGCGCGGCATCCAAATAATTATCGGCGCCGCCGGAGGCGCGGCGCACCTCGCGGGTGTGCTGGCAGCGCACACGACTCTGCCGGTGCTGGGCGTGCCGATGAAGAGCGATGCGTTGAAAGGGTTGGATTCGTTGCTTTCTACAGTCCAGATGCCTGCCGGAATTCCCGTAGCGACTTTGGCGATCGGGAAAGCGGGCGCGACAAATGCGGCGCTCTTTGCGATTGCAATCCTCGCAAACAGCCAACCCGAACTTAGAGAGAAGCTAAAAGAATATCGCGCCGAACAGGAAAAGAAGATTCGAGAGACGACCCTGGATTAGCGAACGAAGTTACGCTTCAGACTGAGCGTCTCGCGCCAGCAGCGCCGCGCCAATCGCGACTCCGTCCGCGCCCAGCTCGGCGCCAACAATCCGCGTCGCTTCAAAGCAAGGCAGGAATGAACGTTTCTTTGCTTCTTCGATAATCGGGTCCAACAGAAACTCGCCGGCTTCCATGATCGCACCACCAATTATCACGCGCTCAATACTCAACAGATTGATCATGCTGGCGACAGCGATACCGATCGATCGACCGGTACGTTCCAGCATCATCGCCGCAAAGTCATCGCCATTCTTCGCTTCGCGCGCCATATCTTCCGCGGTGAAATCTTCCTGAATGCCCAGCCGCGAAAGCGAAGAAGTCGAATCGCGGTTTAATCGTTCTTTCGCGCGGCGCACGATGTTTGGTCCTGACGCCACTGTCTCCAGACATCCCGTATTGCCGCAGACACATTCGGCGCCTTCAGTATTGATGGTGATGTGACCGATTTCCCCAGCACATCCCGAAGTGCCCGTCCAGAGTTTTCCGTCAAGCAGGATCGCGCCGCCGATGGCGTCGCCGATGCCGATGTAGAAGATGTCGCGCGCGTCGCGACCGGCGCCGGCTTTGTACTCGCCATACGCCGCCGAGTTGGCGTCGTTCTCCAGCTCAAACCGCAAACCAGTCGCCTGCATCAACTCAGCATGTATGTGTTGCTGCGCGGTGAAGGGAAGCCCGGTGGAGAACAGCACGCGATCAGTATCGCGGTTGACCAGGCCAGGAATGGCCAGTCCTACTGACTGAAGCTCGCCGGCCTGACGCAGCTCGCCGGTCAAGTCTGCGACTGCACTAATGAGGTTGTCAGGCTCGTACGTCGCTTCGTGCCGCTGCAAAATTTTTCCGCCCGAAGAAACAGCGACGCCCCGCAGGGTCGTCAACGCGACTTCGATTCCGGCAAAGTTTTTCTCACCATCAGTCGGCATATCGCAAACGCCTCTCGCAAGGGATGATCGGATTCGGGCAGGAATTTCGAGGTCATGTTATGCAAGGGCCGAGGGGCTGTCAAACGGATGCATCTCGGGTGTAGAATGCGCGCGTCAATCGATGATCACGACGGACAAATCCGAGCTGCCGACTTTGCAGCTCCGCAAAATCCTGCTGCCGACGGATTTCAGCGGCTGCGCGAACTTCGCGCTTCCATACGCTGCGGCAATCGCGCGCGCCGCTAAAGCAAAAGTGATTTGCGTCCATGTTGTCGAACCAATTGTGCCGGCCGTGGGCTACAGCGGGCTGGCCGAGCCGATGGCGATCGCGGACATCAGCGAGCAGTTGGAAGATTCAGCTGAGCGCGAATTGCCTCAGGTCATGCAGTGCGAGGAGCTTCATGGTTTAGACATTGAGGAAGTGATTGCGCATGGCGACGCCGCGGCAGAAATCGTGCGGGTCGCATCCGAGAGAAACGTTGACCTGATCGTGATCTCATCGCACGGTCGCACGGGACTCGGAAGAATGATCTTTGGATCGACTGCGGAAGCGGTTGTGCGCCATGCCGGTTGCCCGGTCCTCGTAGTCAAACCCCCACCCGAAGAGGGGGTGGAAGAATGAGCCGCCAGCGGTGATGGGCAGACGGTTGCTCATTTCTGCCACTGCCGCTGGCGACATTTACACCCGCTCACTACCAATCGCTCAAACACTCACGATACATGACAAGCCTTCATTTCCTTTCTCAACTGATAGAGTTCTACGGACTCTACGGAGTACTGGTGTTGGTCATGATCGAAGGCGACCTGACGCTCCTGCTGGCCGGCGTCCTGGCGCATAACGGGTTCTTTGATGATGGGTTCATCCACGGATACGGCTTTGCCAAGGTTTTGCTTTGGGGAACGTTGGGCGGATTCGCCAGCGACAATCTCGCCTACGGCGCGGGTCGTTTGTTCAGCGGAACGGTACGCAAGTTTCGCTTCTACCGCGTTGCGAGTCCACGCATCGAGCGGATGACGAACCGCTTCGGCACGCTCTCTATTTTTCTGTCAAAGTACGTCTATGGATTGCGATGGGCATCTTGTACTTTCTACGGCGTCGCGCGAATGCGCTACCTGAGATTTGTGCCGCTATCGCTCGGCAGTTGTTTCCTTTGGGTTTTTATTCTGAGCGGTGTCGGCTATTTTTTCTCGAGCGCCGTCATGGGTTTGATCGGCGACTTCCGCCACGTTGGCAAGATCCTGCTGGGAATTTTGATTGGGGGAATCGTTCTGTTCTACTTGATTAAGCGCCGCTGGGTTTCGAAGCGCGTTGAAGAAGTGCAACCCGAACGGATTCATGAGATCGAGCACAAGGCGATCGAAGGGTTGAAAGAATTCAAAGACGAGATTCGCGAGAAGATACATTTGAAGAGAGACTGAAGCACACTTTCGACGGGGCGATCTTTTTCGCGACTTACAGGTCGCGGTACGATTTATCCAGGAACAAACACTTAACCAATTAACTAGGGAAAGGTTCCACTAGCCTCTAACTCTGATCTCTAGCCTCTAACAATTATGATTATCGAATCCTCCGCTCCGACTCGTGTTGATCTGGCGGGCGGGACTATCGACATTTGGCCTCTCTACCTGTTTCATCCGGGAGCTTCTACCGTCAATTTTGCGCTGACGCTGCGCGCGAGTGTGCGCATTGAGACGCGCGATGATGGCCGAATTATTCTGGAGTCGCGCGATCGCGGCATCCGGCTCGAGAGCGCGCTTGATTGTATTGGCGATCTCGCCCGCGACGAAGAACTGGAACTGGTCTCGAAGATGGTCCACTTCTTTCGACCGTCAACCGGATTTCATCTGACGGCGCACAGCGAAGCGCCCGCAGGCGCGGGAATTTCCGGCTCGTCCGCGCTGGCGATTGCGTTAATCGGGGCACTCAATCGGCTGGTCGGCGATCGCTATCCCAGAAGTGAATTCATCAACATCGCTTCGAACGTCGAAACCACTGTCATAAAAGTTCCCGCCGGAATTCAGGATTACTATCCGGCATTCTACGGATCAGTCTCGGCCATTCATTTACGGCCTGATGGCGTTGAGCGCGAGCATCTCGGGGTCGATGAAGACGAGATCGAAAAGCGATTTGTAATTTGCTACACGGGTGAGCCGCGACTTTCGGGGATAAATAACTGGGAAGTTTTCAAACGACATATCGACGGCGATCGATCGCTGTTTCAAATCTTCGAAGTCATTCGCGATGCCGCGGAGCAGATGCGCGCCGCTTTGCTCGCAGCCGACTGGAAAGCCGTCGGTGAAATCATGAGGTTCGCTTATCCGAATCGACAACGGCTTGCGCCGAACATCACAACGCCCCACATGAATGCTCTGGTTGGAAAGGCCCTGGCGAATGGTGCGGAAGCTGCAAAGGTTTGCGGCGCGGGCGGCGGCGGCTGCATCGCATTTCTGTGTGCCGAAGGACGCAAGGCCGACGTCGAGCGTGCCCTGTCAGCGGAAGAAGGTGCAGAGATCCTGGATTGGACAATTTCGCGTGAGGGTTTGGTAGTGAACGCTGGCTAACTCTAGCCGCCTTCGGCTCGCTGCTTGGCGCCGGCCACCACTTTCGTCAGTCTTTCGATCTTCTGTTCGTGAGTCTCACCTGCCACCGGCCCGGTATCAACCACACCCGCATAAGTTGATCTCTTCATCAGAGATCGATCAGGACCCGCATCTGAAGTGGTCGGCGTCGTTGTCGCAGCAACCTGGTCGGGTGCGAGATCCGCCGGCGTTTCAGCCCCCGCAACGGGTGACGCCGTTGCTGCTGGTACACTCAGCGCCGGTCGATGCGCATCGGCGCTCGGGGAGGAGTCGGCGACAGTCACGTGTGCGCCACCAGCTTCTTCGGAACGTTGCTTCGCTCCGGCTACTACTTTCTTGAGACGCTCGATCTTTTGTTCCTTCGTTTCACCGGCGACTGGACCAGTATCGACGACTCCGGCATAAGTTGATCTGCGATTGAGGGATCGATTCGGCTCAGCGGCGGCTTTAGGCGCCGGAGGCGTCATAGCCTTCTCCGCGACTGCGGCTGCTTGCGCGGCGGGAGCCGAGGGCTTGGCCGCCACGGCCGCTGGAGTTGCTGCGGGTGCCGCATGACCGTGCGCCGATCCTTCAGCTTCAACGATCACGTAGACGCCTTTGTCATTCTTCCTGATAACCGGCAGCGTGCCGCCGGCGGCTTGGAGCAATGCGGACAACTCAGCTTCAGTAAATCGCTTCTGTTTTTGCGGATCGCGCACATGTCCGTGCGGCGGTCCCATGTAAAGCGCGCCACACGCATGACACTTGAACAGCACATCATCGCCGCGCAAATGAACTTCGGCGGCTTCGCCCGCAGTCTTCAGTTGCTTCAAGTGCCCGTTGCAGAGTTTCCCTTTCTCGTTCTTCTCGTTGCAGACGGTTTGGGCGTTAACGATGCGCTTCGGCACAGGCGGAGCGGCAGGTTGGCCGGCGCCATTGGTTATGTCTGAGAAATTAGCAGCCATTTTTGACGAAGAATTATCAATTCAGAACGCGCGACGATCGCCGCGAATATTAACGATGAATGGTTCAGACTTCAACTCGATTGATGCGTCAACAAATCTGGAATTGAGGTGACGAGAAGATGGGCGTGATATTCTCGCCCAATGCTTAAGCTTGCGGGCGCAATCTGGCGTCGATTACCGGGAGCGGTTCGTCGTCGCCTCGTGCGTCTTGGGCAAACGCGATTCACCGTAACCGTGGGCGCGATGATCTTTGACGATGAAGGCCGCATTCTCCTGCTGGAGCATGTCTTTCGGCCGGATAGCCGGTGGGGGATTCCAGGAGGTTTCCTCGCCAAGAGCGAACATCCCGAGGAAGCTTTGCGCCGCGAGTTGCGCGAAGAGATCAATATCGACGTAGAAGACATTTCGTTGCTGTTTACCCGAACCTTGAAACGACCGGGCCAGGTTGAGATCTATTTCCGCGCCCGCGCCATCGGCACACCCACGCCGAGCAGCTTCGAGATCGAAAAAGCCGGATGGTTTGAGATCGATAGGTTGCCTGAAGAACTGTCGAAGGATCAGAGACGCTTAATTCAGCGCACGATCTCGATGAATGAAAAGTCGGGGTAATGATGCTATCCTACGCGACTTGAAATCAGCGACAAGTTACAAATTTGTTCGCTCTACAAACCGACTTGTCACTGTACGTTGCGCACTAGTCCTCAGGTAAAGGAGCTTCTATGGCAGCCACGGGCGTCCAACTGATTCCGTCACAAGATGAAATTATGCAGATTCTGAAACGCACCGGCGCGTTTCGTGAAGGACACTTCGTTTATCCAAACGGCAAACACACAGCCCATTATTTTCAAATGCCTCTGGCGTTTCGTTATTACGACACGGCGCGCGTGCTGGCGGTTGCGCTCAGTCGGAAATTTCGAATCGAACGCGACATTGCCAGTCAGTTACCTAAAGTCGCAATCATCAGTCCGAGTTCAGGAGGCATCCCGGTCGCCTTTGGCGTGCGTGAAGCGCTTAATGCCGAACAGATTTACTGGGCCGAGCAGGAAGAACACAAGCGAATGTTTCGCCAGTACGTGAACCAGGGCGAAATTAATCCGTGCATCATCGTGGACGATATTATTCGCAGCGGTCACGCGATCGAAGAGACAGTGAGTCTCGTGCGTGAACTGGGCGCACCGATTATCGGCTGCGGAGCGATCGTGCGTTTCAACTCAGCGCCGGAAGAAACCGACGGGGTCAAGATCAAGGCGCTCGTCGAATTCGATGAAAAGTTCTACAACTCAAGCGGTGAGTGCCCTGAGTGTAAGAAAGGCGTGCCCGAGGAACACGTTAGGTTCTGACGAGTAGAGGTTAGAAGTCACCAAAGACTCGACGTTTCAATCAATGGTTTCCGTTCGAAGCGACTCCCGTGAAGATCGTTTTATCGATTTGACTCGGATTTCCTAAGACCACAAAGCGGATATTACGCATGTATTTCTGTGAGACGCGCTGCACGTCTGTGGGTGTAACCGTGCGCAGCTTCTCGAGGAACTGCAGCGAGTTGCGCCAGCCGCCGCCAATCAATTCATACTCGGCGAGACTGCCGGCCTGCGCCGCGTTGGTTTCCTGCCCGATGTAATACGTCGTTAGAAACTGTGCGATCGCGCCAGTGATGTCGTCGCGGCTCACGAGTTGGTTCTGAAGTCGAGTCATCTCGTTCAGCATCACGCGCACCGCCTGATTCGCATCGACCGCAGTGACATAGATGCCGCCGATGTTAGCCGCCTGCGATCGCAGGAACGCATCCGGCGCGTAGGACAAATTTCGTTTCACGCGGACTTCTTCAAACACGCGATCCCGCAACAGCGACGAGGCGACGTACATCGGATAAATGTCCGGCGAAGTGATTGACGGCGCGGTATAAAAGCCCTGGATGTAATTCGTCGGCAACTCGCGCGTGGTGACATCCAGCGTGGAGCTGTTGAAGACGAGCGCCGGCAGTGCTTCCGGCTTGAAATCGCCGCGGGGAGTCTTTCCGAACGTCGCGGTGATGCGAGACTTCAGTTGATTGGCATCAAGGTCGCCGACGATCACCAGCAGCAGGTGTGACGATTGCATCATGCGCTGGTGATAAGCGCGCAAATCGTCAGCAGTCAGCTTGCTAACTGTCTCGGCCGTTCCTTGCGGTCGATTTAGATAGGGATGGCCGGCGTAAGCAACTTTCTCCTGTAGACGTTGCAGATAAGTATCGGGCTCATCGGCATCGTCGCTAAGACTGGCGACTACCCGCGACTTCACCAAATCAACGTCTTCTTTCGTGAACGAGGGATGAAGCGCGACATCAGTGAAGATATCCCACGAGCGATCGAAGTTCGCCCTGGTCGAGGCCAGGCTAAGCACCGAGTAGTCATAATTGCTGCTTGATCCGATCACCGTCCCCAAACGTGCCAATTCTCGCCGCATCCGATCACGCGGATAGCTCGCGCTGGCCTCGCTCGCGACGCTCAACATTAAGGGCTCTATGCCAGCGTTCGATGCCGTGATGTTTTCCACGCCGCCGCGAACAAAGAGACCAGCGGCGACGGTCGCGCTACCTTCGCGTTTCTTCACCAGAACTTTCAGTCCGTTAACATCGAACTCGGTCACCAGCGCGGCCTGGCGCGCGATGACGCTTTGAAAGTCAGGTGTGGGTGTGGGTGTCGCTGTTTGCGGTTGCGCGACAACGGCCGAAGCCGCCAACGCCAGCAATAGCAGGACCCCCAAGACCAGCCGCTCAAGATGACGCGGCAAAGAGAATTTGACTTTGGTCATTTGACATTTGTCATTCGCAAATTTGAATTCTGAGTTTCTCATCGTGTCTTGATTTCTTAAATGTTGATAACTGCATTCCCAAACTTCTCAGTTTATGATCGGGTCGCAACTCTTCGCTGATTCGACCAAAATGACAAATGACAAATCTCAGATGCCAAACGTCAAATAATTCCTACTGCCCGATCAACTGCTCCGGCGTTAGCTTTGCTTGTTGTTGAGCCTGTTCCGAAATCAACGCCAGCGAAATATGCGGCTTGCCCTGGATGTAGGTCGTGACGTAGCGGCTAATGTCCGCGCGCGAAGTCTTGCGCAAATTCGCAAGGTATCCTCGGAAATAATCGATGCCGGTTGATGACCACCAGAAGCCGAGCGTCTTGGCGTACTCATCGAATTTTTCGCGCGAGTAAAGATCGTCAGCTTCGAGCAGGGCCTTAGCGCTATCCAACTGTTCGTCGGTGTAATAGTCCTTATCGTTGAAGTGCGCGACTTCGTTGTAAACGGCCTTCAGCGCGGCCTGCGCTTTATCGGGTGTCGTCTGAAAAATTATATTGATGGGGCCGGTGTTTCGCTGCGTGTAGTAGCCAATCCCCACGCCATTCACCAATCCGGTATCAACCAGATTCCGCTGGAAGCGCGAGTCCGGCTGCTGCATGATGAACGAGAAAGTGTCGGCGGCGTAGGTGGCCGCATCATCCTTACCAATCGAAGGCCCCGGCCAACCAATCTCGATCAGGACGTTTGTGACCGGCTGTTTGATGATGCTGCCTACGCTTTTTTGCAGCGGGGGATGTTCGACCATGGGAAACTCAACGAACGGATCTTTCTCCCGCTTCGGCCAGTCACCAAAGAACTCGTCGGCCATTTTGTAGATGTCCTGAGTCTGCACATCGCCGGTGACCACCAGTGCGGAATTGTTCGGCACATAGTAACGGCCCTGAATCAAACGCATCATGTCGGTCGTCGCGGTCGAAACCGTCTGCCGATTTCCGAGAGGCTGCTTGCGGCTCGGGAATTTGTAGAAGAGACGATCGTTCATCTCTTTGTTCAGGTAGTAGCCTGGTTCAGACTCGTTGCGGTCGATTTCGCCGATCACTACTTGCCGTTCACGCTCAAACTCTTTTTCATCAAACAACGGATAGCGCGTCGCGTCACGCATGAAGTTCATCGCGGCGCGAATGTTGGGGCTGGTGGTTGTGAAGTAGTATTCGACGACTTCTTCGCGCGTCTCGCCGTTGTAGGCGATGCCGAGCTGGCCGATGCGTTGCAGGTACTGCTCAGAATTTGCGACGGCGCGATTTGCCTTGAAGAACATGTGCTCGTAAAGGTGCGAGAGACCGTTCAGCTCCGGCGGCTCAGTGAATGAACCATTGCGCACGGCCAGTTCGATGGTGACTACGGGCACCGAATGATCTTCGAGCACGATGACTTCCAAACCGTTCGCGAGAATCTTGCTGGCAATATCGGAAGCGGGTTTCGCCGTCGCGGCACGTGCCGGACCAGCGCCTTGCGATTGTCGCGGCAGATTTGTTTGAAGCGCGATCGGACGCGCGGTGAGTGGCGCGACCAGAGAAGTGATTAGCGCCAGAACGAGAATTGATCTTTTCACAAGAACTCCGTTTGATATCGATCGCTGAGCGCACCCGCTCGACGATCGGTTATTAAAGTAAAAGGCGGGCGGCTAGGCCCGCCTGATTCCAATCAACTGACTCACAATCTACCACAAACAAAGTAATGCTTGCAGCGTTCGCGCATGCGCTTTTGCGCACCGCTCGTAAGTGAAGTTTCGCCGTCACTCGGTCGAATTCGATGTCACAGCATTACGATTAGATGTCGCAAGACGGATGCAAGAAACTGGATCTATTGTGGAGAAGTTGAAGCAGAAAGCGGAAACTCGTAATCGCCGTTTTGTTCGCAGGGTTTGAAGGTGACCTGGCGGTTGAGCGAAGTCGCTGCCTTTAAGATGTCATTGCGAAACTCAGTATCGCGTTTGACCGATTTGAATATGTTTGCGTCCACGTCTTCGGTCGGACGAGTGAGGACGAAATAGCCACCGGGTGTGATGTTGCTGATTGAAAAAGTTCCATTAGGCAGCACGCCAACTTCAAAAAAGCGCAGCACGTCTTCGCGGCTCTCTTTTTCCGCCGGCACCAGATAGAAACGAAGGCGCGCGGGCAACCGCTCACCCTTCGGCAAAGTTACGCGACCTTTGAGCGTCGCGGCGCCGTCAGCGAGTGTAACGTTGATGTTCGAGACGCGTTCACCGGCGCCGATCGCGACTCCGTCACGCGAAACATTGGCAGATGATTTCGCGGCAGTGGATTTCGCGCCAGCCTCAATTGATTTCACAAACCAGCCGGGATCCGGTGGTTGCGGAACGATCCAATAATTTCCCTTCAGCAGAGACTTGATGGCGAAATCCGACTTCTCATCCAGACCAGTTTCGCGCCCGAAGTTGTTGTAGAGCAGCGGAACATCCGCGGCAGTGTCTTTGCTGTTGCGCGTCGCAGTCTGCGGCGCGGTGAAACGACGCACAGCAACGGTTGTTTCCTGGCGCGCAGTCGCGCGACGCTTGGCACAATCGATCTTCGGATCGCTTTCGAAGATGATGTGGCCGCTGATCGATGCCAGCGCATGAAGAGATAACGTAACGCCAGAGACATCGTCTCCTTTCACGGTGACGCGCACGGGGTCTGACATCAGTTCGCTTTGTTGGGCCGTCAGTTCATATTCGCCGTCCGGCAATCCAGTCATCTCGAAATTGTAGTTCGTGTACGAGTTCCCGCCAGTGCTGGCGATTTGTGACCGCGTCTTAACCTCAACCAGATTCATAAACGCCGTGAAGACCGATGTTGTCTGTGTTTCAGGCAAGCCGGCGACGGTGCCGCTGATCGCATGTCCGGCTTCGCGCCGATATTGGATGTCGGCGGTTACCTCATCGCCCGAGCGCACCACAAACTCGGATGCCGTGTCTCGCGTTGATGAGGGAGCATACGTGGGCAGATCGTTCGAATATGCAAGTGAGAGGGAAGGTCCCGCGCTTCGGCTGACGCCTCCGGTCGAAACCATGTAGGTTCCCGCGATCAACCCGTAGCGTCGATAGACGCCGCGATCGTCAGTAAGGGTTTCAGCGAAGTTATTCTGCGTCGGCAACCGTTTGCCGTCGGCGTCAGCGACCCTGATAACGCGAACCGGCGCTGCGACCATTGGTGAGTTCGCGGCGTTGGTTACCTTGCCGGTGATCACACCGCCTTTGATCAGCCTGAAATTCACGGTATCGCCGGGGCGATAAAACCTTCGCGTCTCAGACGACACGGGATTCGGTGCGATGACCAGCCCAGGCACATTCACGCCGACACCGTACAGTCCGGGTGGAAGTCCCGTGAATTTGAAATTGCCGCTACTGTCGATCTTAGCTGTTCCTCGGCTCAGGCCATTTCCAAACGGAAAGAGAACGACGTTTGCGCTCGCCAAAGATTCGCCGGCAGGAACATCAATGTGTCCGGTGATTTCGCCTGACGAGTTCGTGAGATTGTCAGGAGTTTGCGCGAACAGACGGCCGCTCAATGACGAAACCACGATCGTCATTAACCCAACGAGCAGGACACGGCCGATGAAATCCTTTTTCATGGCCTTGCCTCCGGGCTCAGATCGATCACGAACTGGACTTCGGTTTCAGTCTCATCGTTAACCGTCACGGTTTGTCGGAGAGGTGGGCGCGGTCGAGGCGGCGCCTGGGTTCCCGGTGGTGGCCGCATCATTGCAACATTAACTATGACCTCGTATGTCCCCGGTGGAAGGTTCGCGATCCGGAAGTTGCCGCGCGCGTCGACTTCGCCACCGCTATTCATAAAGGTGCCGCCAGTTTCGGGGCCGGCTTCGGCTCGGCGAACGGCCACGTAAATGCGCGCGTCAGACGGCATGGCGCCGTTGACGAATTTCACTGTGCCGCGAATTACGCCGGTGCCGTAGCTGACAAAGATGTGGAGATCTGAAATAGATTGCCCCGGCTGCATCTCCACGGTTCTTGTGACGTCGACGCCGTTGAGTTCGATTCGCGAAATGGGAAGAGTCATCCCGCTACTCATCGTGGGTTGAAGCGGGGCAATGTAGAACGCAACTTTTCCCGGACTCAAACCTGAGATTTGAAAAGTGCCGTCAGCAGCGATCGGCGACATGCCGTTTGTGTTTGTTTGCGGTTGCCCACCTGATCTTACGCTCGCCATGATTCGGTAACGCGGAAACTTTGAGATGGCGTTTGAGTTCGTTTGCGCGTCGGGCATGATGACGCCGCTAATCGTCAGGCCCTGAGTGGCCTTCAATTCAACTCCCGTGAGATCGCTATCGACGACATCGATCGTAATTGGATCGCTGTAGTAGCCGCCTCCCTCAGTTCGCGATGACGCAAATAATTGATAATGTCCTGGCGCGAGCCCAGCCAGGCGAAATTCGCCGCGGGCATCTGTCGGATTCCCGCCGATCGCGTGGGTACCGCCGGCACCTTCCTGGAATGAATAGGTTGGCCGAATGCCCACCACGGGCTTACCCGTGACGGCATCAATGACGCGCCCGCTCACGCTGAACGTTTCGCCGCGTTGGCCCACCTTGATATCAATGTTGGTAGCTTCGCTGCCTTCAGTGAGCTCGATGACTCTGGCTTTCGCGATATCGCTGGTGTCGGGATAGAACGTCCGCAGATAAAAAGTTTCCTGAATTGACCCAATTGCATTGGGGTCCATCGCGTTCCTGCCGACGCTGACCTTGTAGAATCCAGGCGGCAAGCCATACAGCCGATAGATTCCGCGATCGTCGGTCCGATACATCAAGTAGTTGGTTGCATATCCAGAGCCCGAAGCCATTTGCTGACCGTTTTGATCTACAAAGTCGAGGCGAATCTGTTCTTCTATGACTGGCTTGCCCTCGGCGTCCGTGATCCGGCCGGTGATGACGGCTCCGCGCACCAGACTTAGATCGATATCGTCAACCGATTCAGATTCGTTGAGCATGACGGACTTGGCGCCGCCTTCATAGATGCGGTAATCGAAGTTGTTGACCGCGGCGACCATGGTGGGCGCCAGCGGCGTAACTTGATACGTGCCGGCGGACAGGCCATTGAGGTGATAGCGTCCTTCGCTGTCCGTGGTAGCCCGCGCGACCGGACGTCGACTCAGAGTACCGGTCGCGATCGCGACTACATCGATCTCGGGCGTCGCTTTCCCGCTCACGATCACACGACCACTAATTGATCCGGTCGGTTTCAGTTTCAGATTCGTTTGGGCGGTGACCGATAGGGGAAGCCAGAGTGATACGGCGATAAGCGCAGTTCTCAGGAGCGAGCGTGAGAGGCCGGTCATCGAATCCTCCAAATTTCGATCGATGTTCAACCGCTGGGGTGTGCGCATCATGTCACCGACGCCCCTCAATCGCAAGAATTTGTTCGCACGTCCGAAGCCGCGTGTTGCTAGGCTGAAACGCCGTTTACCTTGTAGAATCATCGCGCCGCCTTTGCCGCGCATCTTCTATGGCCCTTCTGAAAGTTACCGACGCCAGCGGACGCCAGGCCCAACAACAACTGAACGCGCGAATGACTTGCACGATTGGGCGCGCGCCGGATAATCAGGTTGTACTCGATGACCCGCGCGCATCGCGGCATCACGCCCACATCAAACCAAACGATGACGGGACGTTCATGATCGTCGATGGCATCTTCGTGAACGGGCAAATCAGGCGCAGCGCTAATAAGGTCTACGTTAACGGCGAGCAAGCATTCGAGCATCAGCTAAGAGACGGTGACCGCGTCACGATAGGCGCGAGCACGCTGAAGTTCGAACAAGCGAAAGAAGAACGCACCGCCGATCTGAGTTACGACGACAAGCCACTCGGTCACACGCAACTGTTGATGTCGGCGAAGGACGTACTCAATACAGTCCTGCGCCAATCCGATCCGGGCTTGAGCATGGGTGCGACCACCGTGCCACGCGGCGATAAAGTGCTGGAGTCGCTGCAGCGCAAAGCGAACATCCTTGGCGAGATTTACGAAATGAGCAAAGCGCTGGGCGCGGGATTCGATCTCGATCGCATCTTCAAGATGGCGACCGACATCATCTTTCGCTCGACGCCGGCCGATCGCGTGGTGGCGCTGCTCGCCGATGGCCTTGTGACTGAACAGAACGCGGACGAAGCGAAGTTATTTCCGATTGCCACCCGCGCGCGCGATGAAAAGCTCGAGCAGCATGCACGCAAGATGACGATCGGCCGCACGATCACGCGCAAGGTGATGAAGGATCGCGTGGCGTTGTTGTCGCAGGACGCAGCCGCCGACGAACAATTTGCCGGCGTCGATTCGATCGTTTCGCAAGGCGTGCGTTCGACGATTTGCGCGCCACTCTTCACCGAGTCAGGGGTGCACGGCGCGCTGTATGCGGATCGGCTCGATCCCTTTTCAGCTTTCAAGCCCGACGATCTCGAATTGATCAGCGCCGTCGCCGCGCAAACGGCGATTGCCGTCGAGAATGTGCGCGCGCACGAGCGACTCGCCAAAGAAGAAGTGGCGCGCGCGAATTATTCGCGATTCTTACCCGAGTATGTCGTGAAGCAGATGCTCGAAAATCCTGAGTCCTTCAAACTCGGCGGCGTGACGCAAACGATTACCGTTCTCTTCGCGGACATCCGTGGCTTTACCCGCATCTCTGAGCACGCCCAACCCGAGAAGATTGTTCAGCTGCTGAACCGATATTTTTCCGCGATGACTGACATCATCTTTGCGCATGGGGGGACGCTCGATAAGTATCTTGGCGACGGCATGATGGCCCTGTTCGGCGCGCCGACTGTGACGCCGAAGGATGCTGCGAACGCCATGTCCGCGGCCGTGGCGATGCAGCGGCGCATGTTGAGCATTAACGATGAGCTGCGCGCCGAGGGTTATCCCGAGATCGGTGTCGGCATCGGTTTGCACACAGGTGAGGTGATTGTCGGTTACATCGGTTCCGAACGGCGCTCGGAATACACCGCGATCGGCGACACCGTGAATACAGCTTCGCGCCTCGAGTCGAACGCGAAGGCCGGCGAAATTCTTGTCAGCGAAGTGACCGCAAATGCGGCCCAGTCGCGCTATCAGCTTGTGCCTCGCGATCCCATCTCGGTAAAGAACCGTGAACAACCCGTGCCGCTTTTCGAAGTTGAGTGGCAGCACTCGGTCAGCATGGCGTAACGGCAGAAGCCCGACCGTGAGGGAGGGCGCAGATTCGGAACTCTCTCCCATGCGTGGCGTCTAAGGTTTGTCGATGGCGCTTCAAGACTTCTTCAAAAAACAAATACTGGTCGCGCGTGTCTTTGGGATTCCGGTGCGCATCGACTATCGCTGGTTTGTCGTGTTTGCGATGAGTGTCGTGCTCATCGCGGCGAACGTGCGTAAGCATCCCTTACAACTCGGCACGCTGCGGATTCCGCCCACTGGAGAGTTCCTCGCGTGGACCCTTGGCATCGTTACCACGCTCGCGTTGTTTCTTTCCGTCTTTGGTCACGAGTTGTCGCATGCCCTGATGGGGCGCACTGAAGGCATCGACATTGAAGAGATCGTTCTTCATCCGTTTGGCGGCCTCGCGCGCCTGCGAACTCAGCCGGCAAATCCCAAAGCTGAGTTTCGCATCGCGGTCGCTGGTCCGGCGGCAAGCTTTGTTTTCTCCCTAATCGCGTTCGGCGGCTTAATCATTACGGCCTCGTTGCGATTCAATTTTGGCACCGCTTTCTTTTTCTTCATTGGCGCGGGAAATCTTTTGCTCGCGATCTTTAACCTATTCCCCGGATACCCGCTCGATGGCGGACGTGTTTTGCGCGCAATCATCTGGCAGCGCAGCGGCAATATTCGCGATGCCACTCGCATTGCCGGCTTCTGCGGACAGCTAATGTCCCTGGTACTGATCGCATTTGGAATCTACATGGCGGTCGCGCCCACGTTCCGCGCGTACTTTATGGGCCTGTGGTCGGTGCTGGTCGGCGTTTTTTTGTTGGGTGCCGCGACGAGTGTCGTGCGGAGCGTCCGCTCTCCAACGACGGTTCGTGATGCGATGTCCCCACCAATCGCCCTTGAACCCGATTGGTCGATCAGCAAACTCATCGATGAGGTTCTGCCGCTGCATCGTCAAGCTAGTTTCCCAGTGGCGCTGAATCGCAGGCTGCTTGGAATTCTTTCTCTCGAAGACGTAAAGAAAATCCCACGCGACAGATGGCGAAGCCAGCGCATTCGCGACGCAATGCGCACCGTAAACTCGCAACTCTTCGTGCCTGAGAATGCAACGATCGATAGCGTTAACGAATTGATGGCGCATAACGGCGTCGGAGCCGTTGGCGTCATCAACCAAGCCGGCGAATTGATTGGTTTTCTGCGGCGCGGCTCGCTGCGAAAGAAATAAACTTTTATTGCCTCACGCCCGTTTTTCCGCGATAATCTGAATGGAGCGTCCGTTGAGACGGGGCGGACGCAACCATCTGAAGCGACCCTTTCCGGCAATTAACATTTTGATCGAACTGATGCGATCCGGAGCATCAGCTGCGCGGTGGACTATAAAACGTGCTGGTGTTGATTCCACTAACAACCTACTTGGCGAGACTAGCGGAGCCGCGTTCGCTGGTTGATATCGCGCTGGTTTTCTTTTTCATCTATGGCGTGCTGAAACTTCTGCGCGGCACCCGAGCGGCGCCGATGGCTGCGGCGCTCGGCGTGTTTGGATTCTTGTATTGGCTATCGGTCAATCAAAGGCTATCGACGCTTGAGTTCGTCCTGCGCGGCGCGCTGATCTATGTGGGCTTTGCAGTTATTGTGTTGTTTCAAATTGAGATTCGTCAGGGACTGATAAGTTTTGGCAATCGCTTTAGAGTTCCATTCGCTCGTCGTCATCGGGGCCAGTTCGGACAAGGTGTCTATGACGAGATCGTTTTGGCGGCGACAACCCTCGCATCAACTAAGACGGGCGCGCTGGTTGTGATCGAAAGGAATGTAGGTCTGAAGGGAATAATTGATGCGGGTGTTACTCTGGACGCCCAACTCAGCTACGATTTAGTAATCTCGTTATTTAATCCGTCATCGCCCCTCCACGATGGAGCAGTCATTGTACGCGGCGATCGCATTGCGGCGGCATCATGCTTCCTGCCATTGTCATTGAATCCTTTGGTGGCGAAGGACCTGGGTACGCGGCATCGCGCAGCGCTCGGCATCACGGAAGACTCGGACGCAGTTGCGGTGGTTGTTTCAGAAGAGACCGGGTTGATCTCATTCGTCCGCGCGGGGCGAATTAAGCGCGCGCTCGATC
>JACXTT010002522.1_pt1 | contig 28938 bp, 25 predicted proteins | sample 9270951 | NCBI WGS metagenome assembly JACXTT01 (sample SAMN15532306, study PRJNA645909) | rock metagenome | isolation source: weathered quartz diorite | place: Puerto Rico | collected 2017-06-21 | reverse complement strand
CGGCTTCAAGGTTGGCCACTCCACTCGCTCGGTTAAGGAAGCGATTGCACAGGCGAACCGCGACATGTTGACCAAAACGGCCATGCTGGAGTCGCGCTATCTTGCGGGCGCGCCTGAACTGGTACGTGAGTTTCGCGAACAGTTTCGCCTGAAATGCGTTGAAGGTTATGAGCAGCAATTTGTTGAGATGCGCATGCACGACCAGGCACTGCGTCACAGCAAATTCGGCGACAGTGTTTACATGCAGGAGCCGCACGTCAAAAACGGCTGCGGCGGTTTGCGCGATTATCAGAATTTGCTCTGGATGTCTTATTTCAAGGAAGGCGCCCTCACCACCACCCATCTGGTGGCGGGCGATTGGTTGAGCGAGTCTGACCAGCGACGGATCGAGCGCGCCTACGATTTTCTTCTGCGCGTGCGAACAGATTTGCATTATGCAACTGGCCGCGCCACGGACGTTTTGCATCTCAACGTGCAGGCGCACATCGCGCGGCGTCTCCGTTACCCGCAAAAAAGTGCCCAGCACCGCAGCGAGGCGTTGATGCGAGACTACTACGAGCATACGCGGAACATCTTCCGGGTGACCGAGCGAATTACCGAGCAATTCGCCCGGGGTTACGCGACCAGGCGCACGCGCTCACTCTTCAGCTTTTTGCCCTTGCGTCGGGGAGCAGAGACCCGGGTTGAATCATTTCTGATTCGCAATCGGCAGCTTTACACCGATCGGCGCGGCCTTTTTAAGGAGCACTCCGTGCAGATGATGCGCGCTTTTCAAATCGCGCAAGAACACAATGTCGATCTTAGTCCGGAATTGATGGACCTGATGACCCGGCACCTGGGGCAGGTCACACGCACTTTTCAATATGCGAAGCAGCCACGTGAAATTTTTAAATTGATTTTGTCGCGAAAAGGAAATGTCGGTCGTGTGCTTCGCCAGATGCATCGGGTTGATTTTCTCGGGCGTTATATTCCTGAGTTCGGTGCGCTGACCTGTTTGGTGCAGCACGAATTTTCTCATCGTTACACGGCGGACGAGCACACACTGCTTTGTCTCGACAAACTGGACGCGCTCACGGACACGGCCGATCCGAAACTGACCGCCTATCGTCAGCTCTTCGAAGAATTGGAAGACCCTTTTGTCCTCTACCTGGCGCTCCTTTTGCACGATACCGGCAAAGCAGTGGGAGCCAGGCCACATTCGGAGGCGAGCGCTCTCTTCGCCCAGCGCGTCGCCAGCCGGCTCCAGCTTTCATCCGAGCAGCGCAAGTCACTCATTCTTCTGGTCGATCATCACGTCACACTTTCAAGCATGGCCCAGCAGCGAAACATCGATGACCCGGCCACGGTGATAGAGCTGGCCAATGCTATCAAACACCAGAAAAACCTGAACGCCCTGGCGCTGCTGACCCTGGCGGATGGCCAGGGAACAAGCGGCAAAGGTTGGTCAGATTGGAAAGAATCGCTCGTTTGGCAGCTTTATCACGCCACTTCTCAATGTTTGAGCGACCAAAAATCGTATCACGAGCAAACCAAAATCGAGCGGGCCATCCTGCACGCGTCGCTGGCAGCCGAGCTTCCGGGTGATTACGCCGACGAGATCGAAGCGCACTTTGATCTTATGCCGCACAATTATTTTCGCGCTTCGGAAGTGGCCGATATCGTCAAGCACCTGAAGCTGTTTCGCTCATTTTTGGAAAAAGTAAGCGCGCACGGCGAACGCCCGCTCGATCCGGCAATCAGCTGGGAAGCTTTTCCGGACCAGGGTCACACCATTGCCACCATCTGCACCTGGGACCGCCAGCAGTTGCTCGCCAAAATTGCCGGATCGTTTTCCGTCGTTCCACTCAATATTTTGAGCGCCGATATCTACACCCGGGAAGACCATTCGGTTCTCGATATTTTCCGGGTCTGCGATATGAAAGAACACGCGGTTACCGACGAACGCGCTTTCGCATTGGTTGAAACCACGCTGCGTCGGACGCTGGAGGAACCGGATTTTGATTTCGGCCCCCTAATGGAAAAAGCGCGGCGCCAAATCCATCGCTCCACCGGGCAGGACCTGGAATTTCCAACGTCGATCACGATCGATAACAAGGCGCACCCCGCCTATACCCTCATCCAAATCCAAACGCCGGACCGCCTCGGTTTGCTTTACGATCTCCTTTCATGCCTTGGCACGAATGGTATTTCGATCGTGTTCTCCCGCATCAGCACACAAAACGGCGCGGCCATCGACACCTTTTATGTGACCGATGGCGCGACACGCGCGAAGGTTACCGATTCGCAGCGCATTGCCGGCTTGCAGAAAGATCTGCAAACAGCAGCGTTGCGTGGATTGACGAACTAGGAGACTGTTGAAAAAGGGAGTCATGTCGCGCGAGAAGGCTGTGGGCTGGATGGCAAGGCGCGAGCGAGGAGCATGTCCTCCAGCGACTTGTGACGAGCGAGCAACGCGGCCAAGCAGCCCACAGCGTTCTCGCCCTACGGGTTGCGCCGCTTTTTACAGCAACGCGGCATAGCTGCGTTTTTCGACAGTCTCCTAAGCCGCGAAGTTCGACTGGCACACCGATGCCGCTTGACTATCGTGGGCGACTTCATGAACGCGCTTGTTCTCGCCGCTGGCTATGCCACGCGTCTCTATCCGCTCACTTTGAATACGGCGAAGCCGCTGCTCCAAGTCGCAGGCAAACCGATCATAGAATGGTTGGCGGACAAACTTGCCGAGGTTCCGGATCTCGAAACGATTTACATCGTGACTAACGACAAGTTTGCCACCGATTTTCAATCCTGGGCCGATCGTTACAAAGATCGAAATGCGAACATCAGAATCATCAATGATGGCTCGCGCAGCGATGACGATAAACTCGGTGCGATCGGCGACATCAATCTGGTTCTTACCCGGGAACAGGATTTGGAAAAGAACGACCTGCTCGTGGTCGCGGGCGACAACTTGTTTGATGAACCACTCGCCGAATTTGTCGAATTCGCCAAAGGCTCGCTTGCAACCGTGGCCGTGCACGACATTGGAAATCTCGAGGCGATGCAAAAGTACGGGGCAGTGACGCTTTCAGCAGATCGAACCGTTACCCATTTCGAGGAGAAACCGGAGAAACCGGAGAGCACGCTGGCCGCGATGGCGTTGTATTACTACTCGCGCGAGGCGCTGCCAATGTTCACTACCTATCTCGCCGCCGGGAACAACCCCGATCAACCAGGTCGGTTTCTACAGTGGCTTTATACGCGTAAGCCAGTCAAGGCTTTCGAGATCAAAGGCCAATGGCTCGACATCGGCAGCAAAGAAACGCTGGAAAAGGCGGGCGACATTTTTCGGAGAATAAATGACGAATGACTAATGGCGAAGGCCGAAGGAATGACGAAATCCGAATGACGAAGAACCACACTAACGAATCTTCGTGATCTTATCATTCGTGCTTAATTCGTCATTTTAAGCGGCCTTCGTCGAACTCGATCAGGTCGAAGTAAGTTCGAATATCTTTGCGCCCTTCCCCACCGGCCTCTTTCAAGAAATGGTTGAAACGAGCTTTCTTTGCCGCGGTATCCGGGTGGCGCGAAATCATCGCCTGGTTCCATTGCTCGATTGCTTCGGCCGAATGCTGCGTGCCGGTTTTGCGCACCCATTCTAAGATCACCTCGTCCTGCTCGAGGCGATTGACAGCTTCTTCGAATGCGTCTCCGTCCAACTTCAGAAATGCGAGCAGATGCTTGTCGAATCCGGTTGTCTTGTAGTTGTATCCGTTAAGCAGTCCCTGGCGATGGAGTTTTGCCTTGTCGATTAAACGCGGCAGATGCACATAACCGCCCAGCTTTTGGTACGGACTGCGCGGATGCAGCTCTCGCATCAAAAATAGAGGACTAAGTCGCCGGCAACGGTTGCGCGGCGACCGGCATGTTCGCCTCGCTCTCTCCCTTCGCTGCCGCCGATTTTTCTGCCGGCAGCAGCTCGCCCTGAGTAAGAGCAGCTTCACCGATTACCAGCTGACCGGAAAAGGTGCCGCCCTTTTCGATGGCAATCGATTTCGCGGTCACGTTTCCTTCAAGCATGCCCGTCTTGTGAATTGTGACAGCACCAGTGGCCACAATTCCGCCAGAGACCCGCCCTTTGATATCGATCGTATCCACTCTCAATCGCCGGAAACATTGCACCTCCGATTTCCGCTCGATGGTCAGATGTTTTGCCACGATACGTCCCGGAATTTTGCCGCTATAATTGACGGTCACGGACTCATCGCATTGCAAGTTGCCACGCAATTTGCCTTCGATTAAAGCCGACTGGCAAATCACGCTCGTACTGCTGAGGTCACCTTTGCTGGTCAGATGAAGGTCGCCTCGCGTCCGAATCGACCGGCTGAAAGTGGTGGTAATTTTGTAATCACGCAGGTCAATATGTGCGCTACACCCGGGGCAATTGGTCGATGTCGCCGCATCGCTGACTTCGTGTTTGCGCTTGCACTCGAAACAGGCGACCACGCGGGTGCCGTGCCGGTTCCAGAGACTGTCGAGTCTTTTAAAAGGGCCCGACGCACCGGCGGCTTCTTTCTCACCAAGCTTCAGGCCAGGCTTTGGCGCAGATGGATTAAAATTTCGACCGCACTGCCGGCAGATGGTGCTTTTGGCGGCTGCATATTCCATCTGCTTAAAGCCACAATGCGGACACTCCACATTGGCCTTAGCAGGCGATTTGGTCACTCGATCGCTCGGCGGAAAACTCTATCCTTTAGGCGCGCGCTGCAAACGCAGGCTTGGGCGCCTCTTCGTGACGAACAACCTCCGGCCGGCTGGCTGGTTTAACGCTCATCCCGCTTGAGACCTCCGATTTGCCGATAAAGGTCGCGCCTTCCTCGATAATCAGGCGCGCCGCTTTCAGGTCTCCCTGGAGCGTGCATTTCGACTTCAATTCGCACCGCTCGGTCACGGTGATGTTGCCCTGCACCTTGCCATATACGGTGATGGATTTCGTTTTGATTTCGCCGCGGATATCAGCGTTCTCACCGATCGTCAGCACGCCTTCGGAATGGATTTCGCCTTCCACCTTGCCGTCGATCAAGAGCTCCTTTTGGAACTTGATACTGCCTTTAATTTCGACGTCGCTCGAGAGCACGTCTTTGCCAGAATGTTCAGCCATAACGTTTTGGTACTCGGTGTTTAATGTTCTTGTTGGTTCGTGATACGCGGTTCGGTTGCTCTCGTCAGTTCCCGAATTCAACGATCCTTCTCCGATCGGTGACATCGGTCTCTGCGGTATGAATTTTTTCAACACGCGCTACTATTCTAATGGTCAAAGGGTCTGTCAACGGATTCTCGCCTTGCAGCCTCAACTTTTCAAGGGCTGTTTCTAAGACGGAAGAGTTTGGCAGCGCTATTTTGGGCTGAGAAAATCAAGTAAGGCGGCGCGTGCGCTGGGGTGCGGTCAATAATTCGACACAAAGGATGCGCCGGGACCGGTCTTCCCAGAATCGCCGCCGAATTCTGCGCCACCGCGTCCGCATCGCAGGCAAACACCCAGGTCACATCGCGTGCATTCAATATGCTACGGCTGGTTTCCACATCCTCGCTCAGATAAAATCGCGCCCCGTCGGCAGTTCCATCCAGACTCTCATGCGAACTCCCCGCCACCCCAGGCTGACCCGACCAATAGGCAATTGCCGGCGAAAGCCACCACGGCGCCATAAACGGATCGACCTGACTCGAGCGAATCATTGTGGCCAGTTCGCGCAACGCCACGGATTCGTTACGATGTTCGACCCGCGTGGCTATCAGGGACTCGTTAGGCCAGAGCTGCTCATCCCAGTCGCGCAAAATTGGAAATAGCGAGATGGCAAAGGCAACCCACACGGCCACGCCCGATCCGATCGGCGCCAGCAACGCCGGCAATGTGATTGCGAAGATCGATATGAAAAAATAAGACCAGCGCGCTTGCCAAATCGTTAGGCCAAACGTCGCGATCAGCAACACAATAGCAAATAACGGAATTTCGCTTGTCTTGCTCCCTTGCCGCGCCGTAGCGGAGCGAAGGCGGGTGCTCAATGCAGTCCAAATCAAGAACGGTGTCACCGCAATCATGTACCCCGCCCAACGAAACCAAACCCGATTTAGTGGTGGGACCGGAATCAGTTCGCCAATCGTGTGCGACCAATTTTTGAAAATGATTGCAGGATGAAAGATCGACAATGACGGAACACGGCGTTCTATCAACAACGTCAGCACGATGATCGCCGCGAAAAAAATCCAACCGGGGCGCCGCGGTTTGCGGACGAGCCGATGCCGATCCTGCGCCAGCAGGATTATAAGAGTGACGATAAGCAGAATCAGCGGTTCGTAGGCCGAAACCCAGATGGCCAATGCCCATGCGACCCCGTTCACGACGCTCCAGGTCATCGACGCTTCATTTTGTAAACTCCATTCAGAGCAGACCGCGATCGTCACCAGCAAAATAACTAACGATTGGTGATCGGGGCGACCGAGCTCGGTGCCATGCACAAGAATTGGACTGATGGCGTAGAGACTCAGCAAAACCCAACTAAACCGAAAACGCATCCGTCGCGCCCACCACCAGAGAAACCAGGCGCCAATGAGAGCAAGCACCGGCGAGATCAGGGCCCCGGCCAGATCCAATGGTTGGACGGTGAATGGTTTGAGAAAGATCGAGAGGGTAAGGATGAGGTAATCAAGCGGCGCAGTCGTATGCGGATTAGTTCCCGGCGGAAAATTTTCGAAGGAATGATGGCGAAGAACCAGGCCCGGGTGCTCCGCGCACATCCGCACCCGCGTCATGCGAGCATAACAATCTGCATCGGTAAAATAAATGTGCCGTGCAACAAAAACGTCCTGATAATTTGCGCAGCGCGTCGCGAGAACGAGAACGCTTAGCATTGCGATCCCAAACAGATTCAGCGCAAAAGGCACAGCCCGTCTCACAGAATCGACAATGAAACTCGCCGCCACCGGAAAAGCCTAGCCCAATCTGCAGCTTGATGGCCTGCTTCAGATTCCGATCCCTGACATCCGACCTATGTTCTTCTTGCTTGGGTGTTGGGCGTTGGATGTTGGGCGTTCGGCGTTTGCTTTATATTCTTACTTCCGACGTCCGACCTCCGACCTCCGAAGCGGCCCGCCTTCACTTCGTTACGGCGTGGCAGCCCCGAATATCACAGACGCTTTTTCACGAAAGCGCGGCCAGATGACGATTTTAGATACCGTTCAAAATCAGCTGCACGCCCGCGGTCGCGAAATGCAATGTATGCCTTCAAAGTCCATGGTTTCCATTTTGATGTGTGGCGAACGCGGCCGTGATTGTGAGCAGAGAGGCGTTCGCGCAAATCAGCGGTTAAACCCGTGTAGAAACGGTTCTTGTCCACTTCGCTTTTCAAGACGTACACGTAGACGAAAGTCCCCGACATGTGGTGTGGCTTGCCGAGTCGTAGCTCGCCGCGTTCCGGGATGCAAGGCGAACGATGTCCGCCTACGCTGAAGCTTCGGCGCGACAGTCCACGCTCGCCTCTACGACGCGAGCGTAGACTGGGCCCGCCAGGATTCGAACCTGGGACCAAGGGATTATGAGTCCCCTGCTCTAACCGCTGAGCTACAGGCCCCAACCATGCAATGCATTGAAGCACGGCCTATCCTAAACCAGCAAATGGAATTAGGTGCACGAGAATGCGGTATCCTTTCGAGGCGGGAGAATCCCATGCTCGGTGGCCTTTTCACGCTCAGTTTCTACGGTGCGGGCAGCAGTGCTGAGAAAATAATTCGACGCCATCGGCAATTTCGATGAGCTTGGGTTTGCGTCACGTTCAATTATCATCCGAATCTCTAGGCGTCCGAGACGTTGGAGACGCGGATTATGGCGGAACAGATCAAAGTAAGGAAGGAAACAACTGGGCGGCGGGAAACTCCGGTGAAATCCGCGGTTGATGCCTCCTTCATAGCCGCGGGCATCCTGCTTGCGGTAATTGCCGTTGGGCTTGGGGTTTGGTTTGGTTCCGGCACACCCGTTGGAGGAGTTGTAGAAAAGAGCGTCACCGTTTTGCCCTTCGAAAATCTGAGCGCGGATCCAGAGGACGCGTTCTTGACCTCGGGTGTTCAAGAGCAAATCCGGAATGACCTGGCCAAGATCGCGGATTTGAAAGTGATCAGCCACAACTCGGTGATGCAATACAAGCCAGGGGTGAAACGCAATTTTCGCGAGATTGCCGACGCTCTCGGAGTTGCTCATGTCGTGGAGGGCAGTGTTCGACGCGCGTTCAACCGCGTCCGCGTGAATGCGCAACTAACCAATGCGAAGACGGGCACTCACCTTTGGCAAAAACGTTATGACGGTACGCTCGACGACGTGTTTGCGATTCAAAGCGAAATCGCCAAAGCCGTCGCAGACCAGCTTCGAGCGAAGCTCTCGGCGGCGGAAAAAGCGGCGATTGAGCAAAAACCCACCGATGATCGTCTGGCGTATGACCGCTACATTCACGCGGGAATTCTTCTCGACAGCATCGCATTGGATGCGCGTTCTGCAGAACTCCGGTATGAAGCTGTGCGTCTACTTGAGCTTGCCATAGCCCAGGATCCGAGGTTTCTGCTGGCCTATTGTCGCCTCGTCTTTGTTCACCAAGGACTATATTTCAATGGCTATGACCACACTCCGCTGCGACTGGCCCGGGCAACTGAAGCGATGGAGACTGCCCTTCGGCTTGGCCGAGACCGGGGCGAATCGCATCTGGCTGCGGGGTTGTTGTACTATTATTGTTATCGCGATTACGACCGGGCTCGCTCCGAACTGGAAGTAGCTGGCCGTCTTCTGCCTAACGAACCATCGGTTTTCGCGACCCTCGGCTGGATCGACCGGCGCCAGGGCCGGTGGCAGGAGCACTTGCGCAATGTGAACCGAGCTCTTGAGCTTGACCCGCGTAATGTTTTTATGCTTCACCAGTTAGCCGGCACCTATCAGGTGCTGCGCCGCTATGATGACCTCATCGCAACATTCGACCGGGCGCTGGCGGTTACGCCTAACGACGCCGTTGCTCGGGTGGCCAGGGGATTGGCTGAACTGGATTCGAACGCAACGGTTCGACCGGCGCAAATGGCGGTTCAGCAAGTGCTCGCTAACAACTCGCGCGACGGTGTAAAAATCGTCGATCGCTGGTTTAACATTGCCCTCTGTGCTCGTGATCCGGACGATGCAAAACGCGCAGTGGCTTCGATGCTGCAGGAAGGAATAACGTGGGGCGCCAACGTCCGGACCCCACAAAGCTTTTGTGAAGGCTTGGCCGCTCGCGTATTCGGCGACAAACAGGCGGCGATGAATGCGTTTGCGACGGCTCGTGAGGAAATGGAAATCGTGCTGAAGAAACAGCCCGATTATCCCGAGGCGATCTCTGTCGTCGGGATGATCGACGCCGGACTTGGCAGAAAGGAAGACGCAATAAGAGAGGGCCGCCGGGCGGTTGAATTATTGCCGGTAACGAAAGACATAATGACCGGCGCCGAGCTACTACGAAACTTGGCTCTCATTTACGCCTGGACCGGAGAGAAAGAACTGGCGCTCGATCAAATCGCTGCTGCATTGCAGGGGCCGGGTCACATCACCTATGGACAGTTACGTTTGCACCCGTGGTGGGACGCAATCCGGAACGATCCGCGGTTCGATAAACTCGTCGAGGAAGCAAAAAAACCGGTTGAAGCAAAGTAAAAGCAATCGTGGAAAGTGGCGATACTTCGCCTGCCGCGCGGGATCGAAGCGCCGTGACTATGGACTGGAGACTGTTGCCCTTGGTTCAATGCCTGCCGGACGTTGCGATGTAGAAACAATTCCACCCGTAGGCGAGGCCCAAATGTTTCACGGTCGTTTTCTACGGTCGAGCAATTTTTGCCGCAAAACTACGCACCTTTGTGTAACACACTGCAAACCCGACTCGTTAGGATCACTTATGAAAAAGCATGCTGCGCAACGCTGCGAAAGGATACCAGACCCTCGTTAGGCAATTATGAGTCCCTTGCTATGACCGGTTCCCCCGAAGAATTTTCGGGGCTGAGCTACAGGCCCCTCTTTGCTCACGAATTGAAGCACAGCCTATCGCTAATCACCAACCCCGAAAGTTTTGGGGACTGCTTTAACTCGGAAAATCTTCGCGAGCCGCCGCCGCGACCGGATAGAGCCGTCCGATGCGCCACGAGCCGCACCTTTCTCAGTCGCGTGAGCGCAGAATCCGTCGCACCTCTGCGATCCCATCTGGATGAACCTGAGCTGAATGATTCGATGGTATGATCAATTCGGACTGGGCTCCGTGCAGGTGTGAGCTCCAATAACCAACCATGCCATCGTAGCTGTTAGGTGCATTGCGCCGTCCACGATCCCCCTCGATCGTGTGGAAGGGTATCTCGGGTGCCACGGGAAGCTTGTTCAGGGCAAGCACAAACGGATCGTCTGGTGCGAGGGTTTCAACGCTGTTTGGGATTCGGTCGAGGTGCTGGGCGGCGGGATCCGTGTTGAAAATGGTGCGCACGTCAGCAAAAGACCGCGGCTGTTTGATCAAACGTGCAGCCATCCGGCTCCACCAATGCGAGGCCACAGTAGTCCCGCGATGCGGCGTAGCTATGAAGATGGCGCGTTTTACGTCGGGCCGGTGGTTGAAAATTAATGTTTCTTTGAGCAGTTGCCCGGTACGGCTAGTAATCTGCATTGCAGCCGGGGGCTTTCCAAACAGCTCACGCCAGATGCTATCGCCGGCATCGGTTACCAGAAGGCGTACGACCACGCCGCCCAAGCTGTGACCAACCAGGACAACCGGCTTACTTTTCGGGAATGCCTGCTTAATACTATCGAGTTCGTGCCGGAGTTGGACCGCCGAATAGGGAAAAGGATATCCGGTTGGATACCAAAATACCCAGAATTGATACCGCCGGCGGATTTCTGGATCGCTGATGAGGGTGTTGATCATCGGCGTCCAGTACAGCGGCCCGCTTCCTAAGCCGTGGACGAAGATGACCGGCGTACGTTCCGGATCAAAAGGCTGCAAGCGTATCAGCCGTGCCCTCGCTTCGTATTTTTCCGGCCATAACAGTGCACTAACTCCAATTCTATTCGGCCGTTCGCGCGCCATGCCTAGGGCAAGGGGGGCAGTGAAGTCGGCGGCGAGTGTGTAGGTGTGTCCGTTAAGGGAGACTCGGTCGGAAGAGAGGCGTTCGAAAAATTCGAGTTTGGCGCGATGATCCTGAAAGGTTATGACAGCAGTTACTGGCGCATATATGTGCTTAGGGTTGAATCGCCTTTGGTAATCCTGAACCGCGCTTCGTGAAACCGCGGCAATTGAAGCACCGATTCCTTTCACTGTTGAGCGAAGGGTGATAAGCCTGCCGCCGACTTTGACAGTGTCGGCCGGAAAGAGCAGGTAGTTCGAAGGATCTCGCTCGGGATCGGTAGGCGAGGGTCCGCTCAGAACAAAGGTGCCATCCTGACTCGGGACATTGACCGGATGATGCCAAGGTTCTTTTGCGGCGCGTTGCAGATTCTCCACGCTGCGAGCGACGGCGAAATTGTAGAGTTCACGCGCCTCCGGTTCGCTCCTGTGGTGGAGTAGCTTCATTGCCGCAATTCGTGCTGCAGCTAGGTCACCGCCCAAAGCGACGAGCGGTTCTTTGCCGGCGCTTCTTTGCGCCTCAGCCAATCGTCTTTTAACGACCGCGAGATCGTCTGGCAAGTTGTCGTAACGCGGTAAAGGCGCCCCCGTTCGTTGGACCCTGGCGAGATGAGTGCAACCGCACAGAACAACAGAAACTAGGAGACAACTAGATGTCCTAACGACTGCACTCACGAGTAATGTCGGATGGGTGCTGTGTGAGCCGGCTTTCGCTACGCATATTTAGCGGCACATGTTGAGCCGAAGAACTCTGTTCTAAAGTTGGACTTTAGCGCTTCCGTTAAGCCTTAAGTGTGGGTGTGGGAAAGTGCAATTGTAAGTTCACGTAACTATTTAGCGGAAGGACAAAACGCTCCCTTCACAGATAATCGGCTCATTTGTCAAATAGATTCGATCTCGGCGACAGAATTTCACGCGCTAAATCAAATCGTCCGCAAAGACGTGCTTCTCGGCGTAGTCGCTTCCAATGTGTTGCAGAAGGGGAATTAACCGCAAGTTATCGAGAGAGATTCCGCCTTTGCCGTATTGCCTGGCCAGCTCAATATCCTCCGGTGTGTAGGCATGATCGTAACGCAGATAGCAAAACTTCCTCTGCGCCGCTTCGTCCGGCGCAACGTCTCGGAAATCGCCAAGTTCAGAATCGACCGGCTCGCCGACCCTACAAAACCCGACGGTCCGGCAAATCATGTCCTGCTCACGATTTATCGAGTCCATGAGTGCATCGGGAAGCGATCGCGCGTGAAAGAGCATGTTCATCTGGTCGCCGCGGAGTGCGCCTATGCCGGTGCTGACACGTCCCGTCCCGACCGAGACAAGCAGCATTCTGTCGACGCCGGTCTCCCAACCGAGCTGGTAAGCTGGAAGAGTTGCCATTAAAAACAGAAGGAGCGCGGGATTATTGTAAGGAGTGATTCCGCCATCGACAAAAACTTGCTTCCTGTTCCCCAATTCGATTGTTTCGGGCGGGAAATAAACGGGCGCAGCGGTGCTGGCTCTGACCAACTGCCATAAGGGCAAATTCAGATTGCACTCGGGTAACGCTGGGTCATTGAATTTGGCAGCGGGATTGTTCGAGACCGGCCAGGGCGAACCAGTCGAATGGTTTCGCATCACCAAGGCAAGCAAGGTGCGAAGTTTTTTCGTGCTCAGGAGGGCGGGCTCTTTGCCTTCGCCGTCTTCGGAGAAAAGGACCTTGAACACCCTGATGATCGAATCGGCTTCGAACTTATTCCAGAACCGGCGATAAAAGGGCGCGGCGTGAAACATTTCAATCGCGCGCGTAGTATAGAGCTTTTGGACTTCGGTCACGCTCATTCCCCAGGCGAGACAGGTCGCGATGATGGCGCCAGTGCTTGTGCCTGCGAGATAATCAAAATGATCAGCGAGAACAAGCTGCGGCCGGCCAGTTTTCTCCCTTAGGCGAGACTCGATTTGGGCCAGAATTTCGAGGGTGAATACACCTCGAATACCGCCTCCATCCAAGGCTAGTAATCGTTTCACAACCGTGCGCCCATCAACTAAACCTTGGGTACTTATAAAGGACGAACCATTCAAAGACTTCGGAAGCGAAGGCGTTCTCCGCGTGTTCCACGGCGTGTCGCAGGCTGAGGAGAGTCTCGCATTTTTCGAGCCCATCTCGGACAGTTTTGAGGCGCATTTCCATGGCCTTAGAGCGCGCCAACTGCCGGTTCAGATCAAAGATCGAAATTAGAGAAAGCACGCACCCGGCTGCGAGCGGCAACGCGATCGGCAGGAAAGAATGGACGGCCGTAAGGAACGGAGCTGACTGGTGCTTAGTGAAGAGGGCCGAGAAAATGGCGCGACCGATTGCCAAAGCCGAGAAAACCCAAAAGCCGCCCGTAAGAATCGCCAATGCGAGCGTGAGTTTACGCCGCCGGCGGCGAAAGTAGCTGAGCTGCGTGTCGACTCTAGTCGCCAAGTAATTTTGCCGCCAATCCTCGAGATTGAATAGTCGCTTTTCTCTGTCGCTCAGATGCAATAACCGGACGGACTTGGCCAGACGGGTAAAACCGTCGAGCTGAGTGAACCAAAACGGTGTTGCAAAATCGCCCAAACTCCAGGTCGCCAAGGCAGAACGGCAGATTTCGGCGGCGGCCCGGCAGCGAATCCATTTTCGATGAGCCTCCTTTCGCTTAATGAGGGCGACCGACACGGTGGCGGCGGCAACCAACAAAAATATGATCGCGTCGACAATCTTGGAAGTGAGAACAAAGACAATTGAGGCAGTTGTAAGAATTGCGGCGAGCGCGTTCATCAGAACTGAAGCGCCGACCCAACCGCGGACGCGAGGAGCGATGCGGGCAGCATGTCGATCTACCTTTTCAAAGAACTGGCGCACACGTTCCTGGGGCTGGTCGGAAGGTTTGTGTGGGACATAGTCAGGGATACGATTAAGGTAGCTCATTTCCTTGTCGGAAAACTGCTCAAGGGAGAAGCGTTCCCGCTGGATGTGGAGACTGTGGGGATGGACCAGAATGAGCGGTCTAGCCAGAGTTCTGGCATGCGCGACCACGTCGGCTGTCCCCCCCGTGCCGCGGGATGAGTTTCCATCCCACACGGCGATGATTACATCGGCTTCCTCCACGGTGGATAAGCCGCATTCCAAGTAAGCCAGCTCGCGGTCGCTCCTCGGAGAAAGAGATTCGACGTGAGCTGCCTGCTTCAATAACTCGGAAGTTCTTTGCCAGTCAGATTTATTGAAATCACTCTTGAAATCGTTTTCCGGCCGTGGAAGCACTGCAGTCCATGGTATATTTAGAGAAACACACGCTTCGGCAAAAAGCGTGTCCGCTCCAATGGCCACCGATGAATAACCCATCAGCTGACCGGCCATCTGGGTGCGCAAGGAATCAATCACTTTCCGAAGTGATTCAGCCACTTTCTCCGGAGCCTGGAGATGGCGGTGCCCGGTAAAGCCGACGACCCAAACGGGAAGTAAGGAGGAATCCGACCCGTCGAGAGATTTCACAGCTGTGGGCGCAAAACAGGCAAAACCACCTTCAAAACCGATATTTCCGCACGCCGGAAGAGTGGCCGCTTTGGCGATTGATCGTTCGCGACTAGGTGATCCGCGGTGATATGGACACAATTCGTTTTATGCAAACTGATGTTGTGCCGAAGTTGTAGCGCGGTCGCTTCATCGTGAATAGCCACTGCCGTCTCCGTATTGAGATGCTGCGAGCGTGGGTCCATGTTAAAAGAACCGATCAGAGCCATCCCATTATCGAGGACGGCGGATTTGGCATGGAGTGTATTAGGACCTTTGAATTCCCAAAGCTCGACACCCAACTGGAGAAGTTTCTTTTTCGATCTTTCGTAACCAATCTCGACGAACATATCGTCATTCGCGGCTGGCGAGTTGGTTATCATTTCGACCTTTTTGACACCCCGTTTCTTTAACTCACCCAGATCGGTCAGGAGCTCCTTGGTGGGGACGAGGTAAGGCGTCTCGACCAAGACTGATTGGCGCGTGCGGAGGAGGTCCTGGCGCAACGCCTGGGAGATGCCAAACTCGATATTTTTTTTGCCAACCGGATCATGCAGAAAATCGACCAGTGGCACCGTGCGCGACTTCGCGCCCCAGTCGGTGCCAGTGTCGACCCGTGGGACCTTATCGGCGTGAAGCTTGGCGCGGGCCGCATCCAAAATCCTTCGCCCTTCATCGGCGCGCGCGCCGGTTGAATCATTGACCGTGACCGGGGCCACTTCCTTGCTGTTCCAGAGCTGGTCAAAATAAGCGACCGACTCAGCCACCGCCTTCCCTTCGACATAAACGTCGCGATCGACGAAGTTGTGTTTCCAATATCCGAAGTAATCTCCTTCGGCATTGCGACCTCCTCGAATCATACATTTGCGATCAATATTGAGGCCTTTGTCGTGCATCCGGTGAAGGACCAAGTGGAGCGTTCCGAGAGTTACAGGATGATAGAGCTTCACAAGAACGTGTTCTCGCTCGAGCTCGGCATGCACCGCCTTGGGCAACATGTTGGACCGCCCGTCGATGATGAGACGCACCTGGCAGCCGCGTCGTGCTGCGTCGCGCAAAAGTGACAGCCCCGCCAGAGTGAAATAGTCATTACCCACGACGTAATACTGCGCGTCGATGGAACGCTTGGCCTGTTGAATCAGGTCGATGCGAAGCTGGACTGCCTCATCAGGGCTTTCAATGATCCGGACCTTGTCGGCGTAGCTGACTGAGCCAAAGAGACACAAGATCAAAGCGAACTGAAGCTCGCGACGCCACCTACGTGTTCGAAAGCGTGCGCTCATTTTGAAAAATGCCAAGCTGCTAAAATAATGTCGTCCCAGTCATTGATTCTCTTTCGCCAAGAACCGATTCCAGACGGGCGCATATTCCTTGGGTACCCGAGCGTTCGCGCATTTTTTTCTAAGATAATCGGTATAGTCTTGCGGAAAAGGCGCATCTCCCCCTGAAGAGTTCAGCGAAGCGACGCGAACCACCGGTGTCTTAATGGATTTCAAAAAGTGGAAGCCGAAGCTAAGAGGACGCGTCCAAACGGCGGTCTCAATCAATTCAAGCGGAAGGCACGATCAGATATGTTGGCTCTGTACGCCTCCTCCCTTGGAGAATGGGACTTGCAAAGTCGATACTGGCGTCCATGACGAACCCGCGCTGCCTCAGTTTTATGGGTTCGATGCCGATTTTGCCGGCTCTTCTTCGAATTTCTCCAGCTCGTTTTGTGGAGGCGTAATATAGTCGTCGGTCTTTTCGCCTGCCTTAACCGCGTTGTCATATGCTGACTTCCAGTCGGCAACGAGGTTTTTGCCTTCATTCGCGTTAAATTGATCGATTAGCTTTTCCATCTCCTTATATGCGGCGTGGCCTTTCTTGTTGTCCTCCTCGGTATTCTTGCCCCCCGCAAGATCGTCCGCGATTTTTTTCCAGTTTGGTTGCTTCTCCAAATATTCCTTGCGTGCTTTCCTGCAAGCGTCCTTGGCCGCTTTGAGCTGCTCCATCGGACTGCCTGTTGTTTTTGAGGTCGTAGTAAAAACCTCGCCTTTCGGCAGCGCGGGCGGCTGCATCTCCTCGTTTTCGTCGGAAACGTTCAGCGGCTTTGGCGGCTCGATCTCGCCTTTTGCTTTTTCGCCGGTCAATTCCACGTTCGTGAAGTCGCTGGTCGTTGAGGGCTCATGCGGCTTTATCTCCTCGTTTTCGTCGGAAATGTTCAGCGGGTTTGGCGGTCCGATCTCGCCTTTTGCTTTTTCGCCCGTTAATTCCACGTTCGCGAAGTCGCTGGTCGTTGAGGGCTCGCGCTGCTTTCTTGTTGTTTGCGGCTTCTTCTGCGTGCGCGAAACCGGCTGACCGCCGCCGCCAACTGCAAACGGATCACCTTCCCGTTTGCGCTGGCCAATGCCGCCTAAATCAATATTGACGCCGATCCCTACTCCGACTCCGCCGCCGCCCCCGCTCCCGCTGGATTTGCTCTTACTCCCCCCGCCGGGACCGCACGCAAGCGCGTGCGTGCCGAACATCAAGGCAATCCCGGCAGTGAATACGAGGATGATAGAGATTTTCATTTGGCGAGAGAGGTCAGCCGTAGAAGAAATGTTTGTCCGTTCGGCAGCACGATTTGCAGCCTTTTGTCAGCCGTGAACACCGACTTTGGCCAATCGACTTTGGTGTAAGAGTAAGTTCCCTTCGGGCCAAATATCTTGTTGAGATTAATACCCATACCTTGAGGACCGACCGACAATGGCAGTCCGGTGTTTTCTTCGTGACCCACTTTGCGATCTTCGCGGAAGACCGGCTTAATCACCCCGCCGCTTTTATCCACCAGCGCGATCTGGTCCGGTTTCACCATTTTTTTGTCTGCGCCAAACACACGAATAATCAGACGCGCATTTTGCGGTGAGGACTGGCCGAGCGTATCGCCGACAGTATCAACGGTGTAAGCACCTTGATTGTTTGTCGTGCGGATTGGCGTTAGTGGCGCGTCGACGCGCGGCGCTGCTTGAAGACGAAAGGCTAACATCAAGCCGAATACGACGAGCAGGGCGATGCAGCGGGACTTCTTCATGAGGCACCCGGTTAATGCTGTTGAGCTCCATGTTGCTCCTGGCCGGCAATTTATGTCAATCTAAAAGCGCCATCGATTCGGCGGTGTCTTTTCGCGACATGCAAAGCTTGTTGAGGATACTCGGATGCTCCTATTCAACTGAACATTATCCTTTTTGGAACAAAAATAAGCCAAATGGCAATAACGTTGGGAGCATCGACGAAATGATTAACTGCTCTAAAAGTCTGAATTTAAAATGAGTTCAGATTTCTTTGTCGGCGGAATGTTGAAGGCGAGCGGCGTCCATCTATGGACGCTGGCTTGCTTTCGGTCCGAGAAGCTTTCCGGGAATTTCATCTTTCTACTTACAGGTGGTGGGCCTGCTCCGGCTTCTCCATGTCTTTCGCTTTCGCCGTAGTCAGTTCGACTTTCTCGAAAATAGTGTCGATACCCTGGTCAACCTTCTTCTTGGTCGCGGGCGTCATCGGCCCTTTTTCTTCCACCTGCTTGTAAACGACTTTCTTTAAATCGTCCTTTGTCGCCGCTGGCGTCCCAACGATTGCGCAAACCTGCGGATCGCTCCACGTGCTCCACTGCACCACGATGTCCTTTTGTTTTTGCTTGTCCTTGTAAGGCAAATCTTTCAGCGCACCATCTTTTTGGAGCTTATCTCCCGCATCATATTTCGAAGTGCAGAGGCGCAGCAGATCTCTCGCTTGCTTCGCGGGAACATGTAAACCCGGATTCTGCGGGACAGTGGGATCACCTGTGTTTACAACCAGATCACCCGTAACACCTTTGCCGACCGGCGGTTTGTTTCGCTTAACACAAACGCCATCCATGGGAACCGTCGCAGTGCCGTGTGGATCGATTTTCAAGGTTTCACCCTGCGGACAGACATAGTCCTGATTCTTTCCGCTTTTTGATTCGAGAACCATTGGCGGTACAACACAATTGATTGGCTGATCCGTCATGTTCTCGAGTCTAAGATCAGCTACGTGACCGATTGTTTCGCCGGTGCCGACGGTGTCGATTTTGACTCCTTCACAGATGGTAACGTGGTAGTGAGGCACACCACCGACGTTTCCGTAGTGTCCCTGCTGAAGAGTTACGCGCACGATATCGTTCTGGATCCGCGCCCATTCCTCAGGGTCGCGTCGCTGGTCAGTCAGCTTCTGCGCTTCGCGCAAATGTTCTAAGGCGTCGCCATAGTGTATCCGCCGCTCTGCCGACCATGCGGCAAGTTCCAGAGCACGGATGGCATTCTCGGTCGAATATGAATACGACCACCATTGCCCGTTACTGTAGCTCCAGTAATTTCCGGTCTGCGGATCAAAGAATCGGCTCACACTAGGCGGGGGCGTCGGCGTTGATATTCCCTTTACTACGGGAACGAAGACGGCTGCCAAGGCGAACGAGAACAGAACACCAAAGGCAAAGGTTCTAATGATATTGCGGGTCCTCATGGAATTGACCTTTTTGCCGTGGGCATTTCCTCGCATGGAAACGGTGGCCCCGACCCCATTGCCGTCGACTTTCCACTCGACGAATACGACCACCATTGTCCGCTCGAGTGATCGAACCGCCAAGTATCGCCCGTATGAGGATCAACAAATTCACTCGGGAGGCACGGTGGCGGTCCTGTTCCCTTCGGCGTCCAAGTCCTAGTTTCCGGGAGTGGCGCTCTCAGGTCTTGATTGGCCGCCTCGATGGCGAGACGTTCTGCTTCGCCATAATCTTTGACCACAAAAGCTGCATTGGCCCGCTGATAGCTTGTCACATTTGGTGCGCGCTTCAGTTGCTCAGCGAATTGCGGCAGTTTTTCGCGCAGCGTTCGTGGATCGACACCCAGTTGCTTGCCAAGTTCATCGTAGATTTTTTCCTGCGTCACGGACGGATCTGCGTTCGGCCGAACTTCCTGCACTTGAACATCGATCCGCGGGTATTCCGCAACGCCACGTCGAAGAAGTTTCTGCATCTCCACAGTCATCTCATCAACTTTAAGCGCTGTTTCCCGCTGACCTCGCAGGATCCACAAACCAAGGGCGACGCTGAGAACAAGCAGAATCGCGATTGCCGCAGCCCATTGTTTCACTCCGCGCCGCAGCCGCACAAGATCGTCACGCAGCTTGAGCACGCTCGCTTCCAACGCGTCGCTAGTGGTGAGTCGATAGAAAACGTTTGCTTCCGATTGTAGGCGACGCCGGTATGCAGCCTGGAGATCACATAATTCTTGCGGCTCCGCCTCAAACGAGTCAGTGGGAAAATTCTCGTCAATGAAAAGATACCAAACTTTTTTCCCGCGCCGCCGAGCATAAAGTGCTTCATATTGCGTGTAGCTCGTTCGCCCAAACTGCTTATCGGATGTCGGTGGTTCCACCCCGTAGCATTGCCCCACCAGTTGAACAACACCTTTGCAGTGATCGATCTGCTGGCGCAACATTTCGCGCAGATCCCCACTTTCGGTCCCGAAAATTTCCTGCCAGACAGGCTGATAGCCGAGAAAACTCAGCGTGTTGGCCACGAGTTGTCGGGCGCTCTTTAGCTCCCGACTGACAGCCGAGATGAACACGCTTGGGCGTGGCGACACCGTGAAACCAGCTACCAAGTTAAATGCCGGAGGGCAAGCACGGAATCGAACCCGCGACTATTTTGGCGCCGCTCCCAAGAGAAGAGTCTCCCACTACTTTTTCAGGCTGGCTCTTTGCGATCAAGCAGCCCGGCGATGGTTCGTTCCCATTCCGCCATTGTCGTTGGCTTCCTCAAATAGGCATCGCCGCAGATTGAAAGTGCTTGTCGCTGCGCTCCATCGTCAACAATCGCGGAGTAATAAACAATTCTCGCATCCGGCTGTAACTTGCGCAGGTCCTGGCATAGCTCGATCCCGCTGCCATCAGGAAGTCGCACATCCAGGATACACAAATCAAAATGTATCTCCCGGGCCAATTGTAACGCTTCAGCCACAGTTCCGGCGGTCATCACGACGTAACCCAGCTCATGCAGAGAGCCTGCCATCAGAAGGCGCACTTCGGGATCGTCTTCAACGTGGAGGATGTATGCCCTTTCCTCGTCGGGTTTCCCGATGTTCACTGGCCGAGCATGTCATCCGAATCTGCGACAGGCGAATATTTTTTACCGAATGCGCCCAACCCACTTCGTTCTTACAATTACGAGCGGGCCGCTGCTTGTTAGGCGCTTTGCTCCAGACTCAGGCGCCGTTCCGGACCATAGGGAAAAACTTCCAAAATCTCTCCGGCGCGAAGCTGACATTGGACACTTCGCCAAAAATCGGCACGAAACAGGTCCGCATGCCGCTCGAACAATGCGCCTTGCGCGGGCCCGGGCAGTCTCAAAAACTTAGGAAATTCCTCGGGAAAGATGTCGTTCTCCCGCACCGAGAACCAGGGTTCGGCGGATATCTCCTCTTCGTAGGTGGTCGATTGGGGCATATCACGGAAATTGCAATCCGTTAGGAAACAGAGTTCGTCGTAATCGTAAAAGACCACGCGGCCCTGGCGGGTGACGCCAAAATTTTTCGTCAGGATATCGCCGGGAAAAATGTTCGACGCCGCGAGATCCTTGATCGCTTGACCGTAGTCCTGCGCTGCTGTTACGCGCGCGGCAGCGCCAGCTTCCGTGAGAAACAGATTAAGCGGACGGATCCGCCGTTCCACGTAGGCGTGGCCGATGAGAACGTCATTGCCTTCAATACGCACGGTGTTCCCCGCGTCGCGACACAACTCATCCAGTAATGCCGGTTCGAATCGTTCTCGCGCGATCCGCAAATGCTCGAATTCGTGCGCCTCCACCAGTCGCCCCCCCCGATCGTGCTCAAAGACAAGCCGGTACCGGCGCATGACCTCTCGCCGGGAAGTGTCCTTCGGAAAATCGAAGTGGTCCTTGATGACTTTAAAGACCACATCATAACTGGGAAGAGTGAAAACCAGCATCACCATTCCACGGGCGCCGTCGGCGACGGTGAAGCGATCGCTCGACTTCTGCAGGTGCGCGACGAAATCGCGATAGAATTCGGTCTTACCGTGCCGATTGTGGCCGATCGCATTGTAGAGATCCACCAGGCGTTTTCGCGGCATCAATTCACGAAGGCTGCGCACCAGCTGGTAAGGGCAGCCCGTATCGACGCGAAAATATGCGCGCGTGTACGAGAATAGGATCGCCAGATCGACTTCGCCGAGAAGGACCGCGTCCAGGGTAATCCCGTTGTCATCATCATGCCGCAGACAAAGCGCCAGCGGCACACTTGTGCCCCTGTGCTGATTGGCAAAAGCACGACCGACCAGGTACGCGCCGCGGCCGCGGTAGAAAAAGCTGCCGATAATCTCCAGGCTGACATGGTGAGGCGCAGATAATCCATCGCGGGCAATGTTGCGCTCTGCAATTGCCTCCTGGATCCGCGCCGCCGCCAGCTGTGCGGCGCGACGAAGGTTCGCCCAGGAGTCATCGGCAAAACCGCCCACTGCCGGATCGGTCAGGGCGGCGCAGAGATGCTCCGGCAAAGTGGCGCCGGCGTAAACTCGCTGCACCTCGCCTAACGAGCTGCTAGGTGGAGCGTCAAAGTCGGTATCGACAAACTCAATCGCCTGGTCCACTCCGGCAGTGGCAAAAACACGGCGAGTCAAAGAATTAAAAAAACTTTCCGCGATCTCCCATTCAGAGGATTGCGCAATCAGCGACGAATAGACTGCCTTGATCGCCACCCAGACGCTGTGCTTCTCCAAGCGAGGACCCATCAAATCGTGGATCTCGGTGGTGAGCTTGGCTAGCACGCTGGTATAAAGCTGGAGACGCTCGGCTGCGTCCGCATAGGAAGCCGACCAGTTTCGCGTCAGAAACCGTTCCCGCGCGCGCCGGCTGATGGCATGAAAGCGCTCCTGATAATTTAGAAACGCGTCCTCCGCTTTGCGGGCGCAAAGCGCCGCCAACCTACTGTCGGTAACCGAAGCGGATGGGACTCCGCTACTGCTCATGAATGGGTGGTTGCAGTGCCAAAAGGCTTGCGCGTTCTCGTAAGTTCAATGGAATTGCTCTTCTTCGGTCGAACCACCCAAGGCTGTGGTCGAGCTTTCGCCTCCGGCGATGACTCGCGCAACCTCATCAAAATAGCCGGTCCCAACTTCGCGCTGATGTTTTGTCGCAGTGTACCCGGCAGCCTCGAGCGCGAACTCGGCTTCCTGTAGCTCGGCATACGCGGCCATGCCATGTTCTTTATAGCCGCGGGCGAGACGAAACATGCTGTAATTGAGCGCATGGAACCCAGCCAGGGTGACGAATTGAAACTTGTAACCCATCGCCCCAAGCTCGCGTTGGAATTTTTCAATGCTCGCGCTGTCGAGCTTTTTTTTCCAATTGAACGACGGCGAACAATTGTAAGCCAGTAGTTTGCCCGGAAATTTCCGGTGAATGTTTTCCGCAAACCGCCGCGCTTCGTCCAGGTTCGGTTCGCTCGTTTCGCACCAGATCAAATCAACAAACGGTGCATAGCTCAGCCCCCGCGCGATGGCCTGGTCGAGGCCGGCGCGGACACGGTGGAAGCCCTCCCCCGTTCGCTCGCAAAGTAGAAACTTGCGGTCGCGCTCATCTATGTCGCTGGTCAAGAGCGTGGCATTATTTGCGTCAGTCCGTGCGATAATCAGAGTGGGGACGCCGCAAATGTCGGCCGCCAGTCGCGCCGCAATCAGATGAGAAATAGCTGCTCGGGTAGGGATGAGCACCTTGCCGCCCATGTGCCCGCATTTTTTCTCGCTGGAAAGCTGATCCTCAAAGTGGACGCCTGCTGCACCCGCCGCAATCATGGCCTTGGTCAATTCAAAAACATTTAGCGCTCCGCCGAAGCCAGCTTCAGCGTCAGCCACAATCGGCACAAACCAATCGATATTTCCTTTACCCTCAGCCTGCTGAATCTGGTCGGCTCGCTGCAAGGCCTGATTAATCCGCAGAACGACGGCGGGCACGCTGTTCGCTGGATACAAACTTTGATCGGGATACATTTGCCCGGCAAGATTGGCATCGGCTGCGACCTGCCAGCCACTGAGATAGATCGCCTTTAATCCTGCCTTGACCTGCTGGACGGCCTGATTGCCGGAAAGAGCGCCGAGCGCGGCGACGTACTCTTCGGTGTGAAGCAATCTCCACAATTTCTCCGCGCCACGACGCGCCAGGGTATGTTCGATGGTGACGCTGCCTTGCAACCGCCTGACGTCCTCAGTGGAATATGGCCTTTCGATCCCGTCCCACCGCGTGCTATCACCTGTGGGACTATCGGCTCTTTTGTTCATCAGCTGATTGGTTGGCCAGCAGGCTCTGTTCCCTCACCCGAGCAGCTCGTAGCCCGGCAACGTCAAAAACTCGACGAAATTGTCGTCGGTAGTGATCTTATCGAACAGCTCGCGGGCGGAATCATATTTGCCTTTCGCAAAACGGTCCTCGCCAACCACGTTTTTGATCTTGTTTAGTTCTTCCTTCAGAACAGCGCGAAATAATTCCTTCGTCACCTTGCGTCCGTCACTCAACATGCCTCGCGGATGACGAATCCATTGCCAGACTTGAGCCCGAGAAATTTCGGCGGTCGCAGCGTCTTCCATTAAATTGAAAATCGGCACGGCGCCGCTTCCACGCAGCCATGCTTCCAGGTATTGCACGCCGACGCCGACATTCGTGCGCAGTCCCTGCTCAGTGATCGGCCCAGATGGGCCGAAGTCGAGCAGGTCCTCTGCGGTCACCCGTACGTCCTCACGCTTTCTCTCGATTTGGTTGGGGTTCGGCATGATCGCGTTAAACACGTCAAGCGCCAGCTGAACCATGCCGGGATGCGCGACCCATGTCCCGTCGTGGCCGTCATTCGCTTCGCGTTCCTTGTCGGCGCGCACCTTGGCAAAAGCCTCCTCGTTCGCCTTGGGATCGTTTTTCACCGGAATCTGCGCCGCCATTCCGCCCATGGCGAAGATGTTGCGCCGGTGACATGTCTTGATGCAGAGCAGCGAATACGAATGCATAAAGTGTGTGGTCATTGTGACCAAGGCACGGTCGGCGAGCAAAAAGTCGCGCTTATTACGAAACTTTTTGATGCAGGAGAAGATGTAATCCCATCGCCCGCAGTTGAGGCCGGCTGAGTGGTCCCGCAATTCGTAAAGGATCTCATCCATCTCGAACGCCGCGGGGATAGTCTCGATAAGCACAGTCGCGCGAATGGTGCCCGAAGGCACCCCCAGCTCGCGCTGTGCCATATTAAAGACATCGTTCCAGATGCGTGCTTCGAGGTGGCTCTCGATTTTCGGCAAATAAAAATAGGGGCCAGTGCCGCGCGCGAGCAGCTCCCTGGCGTTATGGAAAAAATACAAACCGAAGTCGAATAACCCGCCGGCTACCGGCTGCCCGTCGACCAGAACGTGCTTTTCCACCAGATGCCATCCTCGGGGACGCACCACCAACACGGCGAGCTGCTCCCTTAACTTGTACGCTTTGCCCTCAGGACTCGTGAAAGTGATCGTGCGCCGGATCGCGTCGCGTAGGTTGATCTGACCATCGATCATGTTCTCCCAGGTTGGCGCGTTGGCGTCCTCAAAGTCGGCCATGAAAACCTTTGCGCCGGAGTTCAACGCGTTGATGACCATCTTACGGTCTGTTGGTCCGGTGATCTCGACGCGCCGGTCCAGGAGATCCTGCGGAATCGGCGCGCATTTCCAATCCCCATCGCGGATCTGTTTAGTTTCGGTCAAAAAATCGAGGCCTTCCCCCTGGTCGAGCCGGGCCTGTCGCTCCTGTCGGCGCTGTAAACATTCCTCACGTCGTTTCCCAAAGGCCCGTTGTAACCCTGCCACAAACGCAAGCGCGTCGGGCGTAAGGATCTCAGCGAATGTTGGCGTGATCTCGCCGAGCACTTGGACACCCGCAGGAAGCTCGGCCGCAATCGAAGACATGATCAGGATCGGTTAAAATTGATTTGAAACGCCACAGGTCGGAAATCAGGGCTCAGAGTATAGGTTTCACGGCTCCGTAAACAACTAGAACCGGTCTGGCTTTGCTGAAGAGGCTCCGGTCTAATTCGGCAGAAGCAGGCGAGGACGCCTGCCGCCACAGTACGAGCTCTAACGGTTTACCTCTGGTGGAGGTGGGAATCTCCGGGTGTTGTGTAACCGGTATGACTTGCTAATCGTTGAGTTTAAAATGGCCCGCCGCCAAGGCGCGGCCAGGGAGCATGTCCTTTGGTCCGAGCCGGACTGGCATTACCTGTAACCGAGACACAACGCAGGCGCCGGACCATTTTCAACTCAACCCTCCGGCCGCAGTTCTTTAGGCCAATTGCCGCGTCGCTCGCTCGACCAGTATCGCAATGGATACTGGCGCTTCGCTCGCTCCTTGCAACTGGCCCAAACTCCTTGCCGCGATTGTCAAGCCAGACCGGTTACACAACACCAGTTTTTCTGTGGCGGCAGCCCGTCCCCGGCTGCGGATTGTGATGGCAAAGCTAACCAATCTCATCACCTGAGCTCCGCAGGGACAATTTGTCCGCTGACCTCACCGAAACCGACCCGGTAACCGTCGCCCTGGCACCAGCCAGTGATGGCAAGCGTATCGCCGTCTTCCAGCCATTTGCGGGATTCGCCGTTTGGTAACTTCAATGGGTTCGCCCCACGCCAGGTCAGCTCAAGCATGCACCCGCGCGATTCTTCGGTCGGCCCGCTAATCGTGCCGCTGGCAAGCAGATCGCCACTCTGAAGATTGCAACCGCCGACCGTGTGATGGGCGAGTTGTTGGGAAATGCTCCAGTAAAGATTTTGAAAATTCGTGCGCGTGATCGTGTGCGGCGCGTTCATAGTTGCCGTTTGCAAATGCGCTTCCAGATGAATATCGAAGGTGAAGTCATTTGTTAGCCTCAAGTATGATAGCGGCTGGGGATCCTGCGGTAGCAGCGGTTTGCGAAAAGCCTCGAGCGCTTCCAAAGTCACGACCCAGGGCGAAATACTCGTACAAAAATTCTTCGCCAGGAATGGACCGAGCGGCTGGTATTCCCAGGCCTGAATGTCGCGCGCGCTCCAGTCGTTCATCAAAACAAAGCCGAAAATGTGCTCGACCGCGCGATCGATCGGCACCGGTTGGCCTAACGAGTTGGACGGACCGATCAAAAATGCCATTTCCAACTCGTAATCCAAACTTTTGGTTGGGCCGAAAACCGGCGCTGGGGCGTCGGGCGTTTTAGTTTGACCGTGTGGCCGGCGGACTTCGGTAGCGCTCACAACGATCGAGCTGGCGCGCCCGTGATACGCCACCGGCAACCATTTCCAATTCGGCATGAGCGCATTTTCCGGACCGCGCAACATCGTGCCGACGTTGTGCGCATGATAATAGGAGGAATAAAAGTCAGTGTAATCGCCAATGCGGGCTGGCAATTGCATAGTCACATCCCGCTGCCGGTAAAACGCCCGCTCCCGCAGTCTCGCGTCATCGCGCAAGGTCGGGGTATCCGCCGCCAGCAGATGTTGCAGAACTTCGCGCGCGTTGCGCCACGCCGCACGACCCAGTGCGAGAAAGGCGTTGAGCGAATCCTGTGAAAACACGCTTCGATCGTCTGCAGGAGCCAAGTGCCCCATTTCTTCCAAAACGGAAAGATCGACAACCAGCTCGCCGATCGCGGCGCCGACGCGTGCCCTGCCTTGCGACGGTTTGAATATTCCGAACGGAAGATTTTCCATCGGAAAATGCGAATCCGGTGCGATGTCGATGAAAGAGCGAAGCGGCATTACGGAATTGTAGGGCGTCCATCTCGGACGCCAATGCAAATCCTTGTCACGCCGGCATGGGCTATGGTTAAACCGTTAAATTGTAAATCGTTACATCGTCCAGGTGCTCGAATCACGAGGCACCTTCACTCACGCCCCGGTGTGTGCGTCGGCCTTGCCGTGTCTCGATTCCGGAGAAGGATGGTATATATTTTTCAGCTGATGCGCGTGCTGATTGCGGAAGACAACAAGGCCGTCGCTGGCACGCTGGCCGCGATGGTTGATAGCTCACACCACACCGTCGTTGCGATCGTTGGTTCCGGGTTGGAAGCTATCCACGCCTACGAGCGCCACCGGCCCGACGTCGTAATCATGGATTACCTGATGAACGGACTCAATGGCTTGACCGCATGTCGCAACATCCTGGCGAAAGATCCTGCCGCGAACGTCATTCTCGTCTCCGGCGCGCTCGATCCAGACCAATTAGCCCTGGCTCAGTCGGGTGCACGCGCCATCTTGCGCAAACCGATCACAACCCAACAATTGCAGCACGTGCTGGCTACTCTCGGTGCGGGGCCATCCGATTGAAATCGGCAGTTATCGGTTATCGATTGTCTGACATCCGACCTCTGATCCCTGTCCTTTGTCTTCTGTCCTTCTAAATTCGGCGTTGGATGTTCGATGTTGGACGTTCGGCGTTTGCCTACTCCGACGTCCGACTTCTGACATCCGATCTCCGACGTCCAGCCTTCGCCCAAGCTACGGCTTGGCAAGCTGCCTTCTCTTCTTCTGAATTGGACGTTGAGCTGCCTGCTCAGCCTGCCCGCCGCGGCGGGCGAACATTTTCGGAGTTGACGGTTTCACCACCGTCTCCGTCGATTAACTTATAGTGAGTGAACTAACGCGGAGGACGCGAGGGTCGCCGGGACCGTGGGAAGCGAACTCCGGAAACTCTTCTGGATGCAGAATTCCCGCGAGCAGCTCCAGGCTATCGACAATGCGCGGCCCGGGTCGCGGGAAGTAAGCCCTGGCGTTCAAGAGATAAATGTTATCCTCACCTGCTGCCGGTAACAAATCGAAACGAGGAAACTTTCGCAGCAACCCGTAATCGCGCCGCGCAAGATCGATATCATATCCGCAGAGTGCGAGCACGATGATCTCCGGTCGAGCATCGAGAACTTCCTGCCAATCGATTTGGACTGATGGTTGGTGCTTGCGGCCTAACGGGTCGTATCCGCCGGCGATTTCCACCAGCTCGGGACCCCAGTGACCCGAACAAAACGGCGGATCGATCCATTCCATTAAGAAACAGCGCGGACGAAGAGTGGTCTGCGCGGCTCGTTTGCGGACAGTTTCCACGCGCTTCGAAAGCTTTGCCACCAATTCACCGGCGCGCTCCGGTACACCGCACGAATCGGCCACGCGCTTAATGTCGGCAAAGCTTTCGGATAAACTCGAGGGCTCCAGATTTACGACTCGCGGCGGAACAGGTAAAGTTTCGGCCAACCGCCCGTC
>JACXTT010002521.1_pt1 | contig 28940 bp, 30 predicted proteins | sample 9270951 | NCBI WGS metagenome assembly JACXTT01 (sample SAMN15532306, study PRJNA645909) | rock metagenome | isolation source: weathered quartz diorite | place: Puerto Rico | collected 2017-06-21 | reverse complement strand
GATGGCAAGGATTATTTCTTCCATCGCGGCGCGCTCGACTCGACACTTGACTTCGACCGCCTGAACGGCGGCGAGAAGGTCGAGTTCGACATCGAGCAGAGCCCGAAGGGCCCGCGCGCTTCGCGCGTCCACGCCGCCGGCGTGACCGCGTAAGCGTCAACCCAGAGCGTTCGAACGGCCCGTCTCCGGACGGGCCGTTTTCTTTTGCCAGCCCGTATCGAGGCGCCCGGGCGAGACCTGGCGTATCGTGAGTGAGCCGATGAACATCTTCATCGTGGACGTCGAGAACATCCCGGGGGAGATCGCAAGGGCTGCCGGAGCGATCGCCCGCAAGGGCATCAACATCACGGCCTTCAGCGGTATCTCCGCCGGCGCCAGCAGCAAGCTTGCCCTCATCACGAGCGACGAGGTCGGGACACGCCAGGCGCTCGCGGAGGCGGGCTACGTAGCGCGGGAGATCGAAGTTGTGACCACCACGCTCGAGCATGCCCCGGGCACGCTCGCGATGACCGCGGGAAAGCTGGCCGACGCGGGCATCAACATCGAGGTGGTCCTGCCAACATCGATGTCTGGCGGGAACGTCACGCTTGCCTTCGCCACCGATCAGCCCGGCGAGGCCCGCCGCATCCTGAGCTCAGCCGAGCCAGTCGTGTGGCACGAGACACCAATGTATTCTCAGGTGGACATCGACGACCCGGAGGCGGTCCGCGTGTCAATGGCCGATTGATGCTGTGGTTCGCCGAGTAGCTACTGGAACAGGCCCCCGGCCGAGGCCCCGCTAGCCGACCGGCAGCGCCTTGAGCGCGTCGAGCGCCTCCCGGACCTTCGCGGCGGGGTACTCGTAGTCCTCGAGCGTGCCGGCGAGGAAGCGCTCGTAGGCCGATAGGTCGAAGTGGCCGTGGCCGCACAGGTTGAACAGGATCACCTTCGACTGGCCGGCGTCACGCGCCTGGACCGCCTCGTCGATCGCGACCTTGATCGCGTGCGTCGGCTCGGGCGCGGGCAGGATGCCCTCAGCCCGGGCGAATCGCACGCCGGCGTCGAAGGTCGCCCGCTGGTGGACCGCCTGCGCCTCGATGAGGCCCTTCTCCTTGAGCATCGACACGAGCGGCGACATGCCGTGGTAGCGCAGCCCGCCCGCGTGAATCGGCTCGGGCACGAAGTCGTGGCCGAGGGTGTGCATCTTCACCAGCGGGGTCATCTGCGCGGTGTCGCCGAAGTCGTAGCGATAGACGCCGCGGGTCATCGACGGCGCCGCCTCGGGCTCGGCGGCGATGACCCGGGGCTTCGGGCCGCCGCGGAGTGACCGGCCGATGTAGGGGAAGGTCAGGCCCGCGAAGTTCGAGCCGCCGCCGGCGCAGGCGATGATGACGTCGGGCTCCTCGCCCGCCATCTCCATCTGCAGCAGCGCCTCCTGGCCGATCACGGTCTGGTGCAGCAGCACGAAGTCGAACACCGAACCCAGGGAGTACTTGGTCCCGGGGTGGGTCACGGTGTCCTCGATCGCCTCGCTGATCGCGATGCCGAGGGAGCCGGTGTGGCCGGGCACGTCGGCGAGAATTGATCGGCCGTACTTCGTGTCCTCGCTCGGGCTGGGGACGACGCTCGCGCCGTACGTCTCCATGAGCACGCGCCGGTACGGCTTCTGGTCGTAGCTCGAACGGACCATGTAGATCTTGATCTCGAGCCCGAACACGGAGCCGGCGAACGCCAGCGCACTCCCCCACTGCCCGGCGCCGGTCTCGGTGGCGAGACGCGCCACTCCCTCTTCCTTGTTGTAGAAGGCCTGGGCCAGCGCGGTATTCGGCTTGTGGCTGCCGGACGGGCTGCCGCCCTCGTACTTGTAGTAGATGTGCGCCGGCGTGCCGAGTGCCTTCTCCAGCCGGTGCGCGCGAAACAGCGGGCTCGGCCGATACAGCCGGTACGCGTCCCGGACGGGCTCCGGGATCTCGATCTCGCGATCCTGGCTGACGACCTGCTTGATCAGCTCCATCGGGAACAGCGGCGCGAGATCACCTGGCCCGATCGGCTGACCGGTGCCGGGATGGAGCACCGGCGGGGCCGGCTCCGGCAGGTCGGCCGCGATGTTGTACCAGGCCTCCGGGATTCGATCCTCGTCGAGGACGAACTTCGTTCGCTGAGCGCTCATCGAGACGGCCATCGTCGGGCCCTCCTCCACCTCCGGCCCTCCTCCAAGGGACACGCGGGGCCGCTGAGCCTACCGCGATTCCCCTGCCGCGGCCATGGGGAGTGGATGGTCCGGGGCCCGCGCGGAGGAGCGCAAGTTCGTCCCCGTCCGGCGACGCGCGCTCTTCGTGGAACCGCCACTCGAGCCCGCGCGGCGGACGCAGTTCGTCCCCGTGCGGCGACGCGAGCCTTTCGTGGAGCCTGCGCCCGAACTCGGCCCGCAGTGGGCGCTGTTCGAGCCGAACGGCGAGCCGCTGTGGGCGCTGGCGCGTGGTCCGCCCCGAACCGCGGCTGTCGGCCGCGCCGGGCTGGGCCGCTCCGACCGCGGCGAACCGCGCCGCATGTTCGCAAGATGAGCATTTTCGGGCCAAGGAGTTCTTTAAGCTCGTCGGGCTGCTGGGCCGAGGCTGCAGCAGGCCGCCTTGTGGCGGCAGATGCGCATCTGGTGAACATCCAGGGCGACAAGGCGGCCTTCACGGCGCGCCCATGCCGCTCAGCCGGAGCTTGTGCCTTTTCTAACCCCAGAAATGATCATCTAGTGGACATGGGCGGGTTCTAGCGCCCCCGGCTTCTCGCGCCTTCGGGTGCTAGACCCCTCGGGTCACCCCGCCAGTCGTCAGAACCCGACAGGCTCCTTGATCACGACGACCGTGAACCGGCCGGACCGGAACTCCTTGTGGATGATCAGGACCTTCTTGATCTCGCTGTCTGTGCCGTAGAGGCCCAGCATCCGCTGGTTCTCCAGCTGCAGCGTGTGCGTCTCGATGCGGCGCATGGCGGTCTCGAGATCCGGCACGAGCTTCTGCGAGCCGATAACGAAGATCACCTCGCCGGCGCCGAATGCGAGCGGGGCCAGCTGCGAACCGGTGTTCGAGACGTCGACGATCGTGCCGTCGAGCGTCACCGCGTGGGCGCTGTTGACGTACCAGTCCGGCCCGACGCCGAGCTTGCGCATGGCGCGCAGGCCCTCGGCGGTCGTGCGGTCCATCGACCGCGTGTGCTTGCGGACGGAGTCGTACCGACCCGACTCCTCGAGCTCATGCGTGACGCCGATCTGGTCGAGCGTCGTCGAGGCGCCCTGGCCGACCTCGGCGCCCTCCGGCAGCAGGTCGAGGACCACCTTCTTCGCCTCGTCGCCGTTCTGGACGACATGGACGCTGTAGCCCTTGGCGCGAAGGGCTTCGGCCGTCCGCTCGATCGTCTCGTCGGAGGCGCGCTCGCCGAAGTGGTCGATCGGGACCGCGGGGGCGGCGATGCCGTCGGCGGCGGGTGCGGCGGTGCCGTCTGCGGCCGGGGCGGCGATGCCGTCGGCGGCGGCTTCGGCGTCGGCCACGCGCTGCTCGTCGGGGGTGAGGGTCAAGGGGGACATTATCGGGTCGCTCCGGTTTGGTTCTATCAGTGGCAGGTAGTTGACTGCGCAACTAGTCTGCCAGCATTTGCGCCGTCGCGCAAGTGGCCGCCGCCTTGCAACCCTGGCGCGCTCGCTTGCGGCGCCTCGCTGGCGGCACCTCGCTCGCGCCCCCTCGCTTCCGCCCTACCCTTCGGCGCGGAGCTCCTCGAGGTCGAGGTCGCGCTCGATCCGCCGCAGGGTGCGATCGTTGATCGCGCGTCGATCCCGCAGGTCGATCACGGCGGCGCGCTGCGCAGCGATCACGCCGCGCTGGATCTCCTCGTGCTCGATCCGCTCCTGGCGGCGCTCGGCGGTCTCGTCCGCGTCCTCGGTCGCGAGGTGGTCCGTTCGATCCCGCAGGCTGGACTCAAGGCGGTCGAGGAGCGGGATGTGGCCCGGCCACTGGTCGCGCGCGCGGGCGATCTGGGCGAGCCCGGCCTCGTACGCCACGGCGCGGGCCCGGGTGAGCTCGTCGCCGTCGAACTCGATGCCGTCCCAGGCGGCCCAGCGAACGAGGTACGGCAGCGTGAGCCCCTGGCCCACGAGCGTCACGACGATCACGGAGAACGTGAGCAGCAGGATCAGGTCGCGCTGCGGGAAGGCGACCGGCAGGGCGAGCGCGGCGGCGAGTGACACCGCGCCACGCAGGCCGGACCAGCCGAACACGATCGTGAGCCGTCGCGCGAGCTCGGCGTTGTAGACGGCGATCTGCGCCCGCGGCCCGTTCGGCAGGCGGCTCGCCAGCTCGACGTACACGAAGCGCGTCGCGATCACGGCGAAGGAGACGAGGGCGATGAGGCCGATCAGCTGGCCCGAGGTCCCGTCCTCGACGCCCGCCAGGATCTCGGGCAGCTGCAGCCCGATCAGCACGAACAGGAAGCCGTTCAGGAGGAAGTTGACCATCTTCCAGGTTGACAGCCACAGCACGCGCGTGTCGGCGCCGATGATCGTCCCGAGCCGGCTGCCGACGACGAGCCCTGCCGCCACGGCCGCCAGCACGCCCGACAACCCGAGCGCGTCGGCCGGCAGGTACGCGGCGAACGGGATCACGAGCGAGATCACGACCTCGACGGGCGGATCGTTGAGGCGCCGATACAGCAGCACCGACAGCCACCCGACCCCCAACCCGATGGCGATGCCGCCGACCGCGGCCACGACGAACCCGGCGAGCGCGTTCGTCAGCACGAAGGCGCCGCTGACCGTGGCGACTACCGCGGTTCGATAGGCAACCAGCGCGATCGCGTCGTTGAACAGCGACTCGCCCTCGACGAGCGCGACGATGCGGCGCGGGATCGGGATCCGTCGGAAGACGGCCGTCGCGGCGAGCGCGTCGGTTGGCCCGACGATCGCGCCGAAGGCCAGGGCGGGCGCCCAGTCGAGCCCGGCCACGTAGTGCATGACTGCCCCGACCACCGCCATCGTGAGGAGCACGAGGAGGATCGACAGCCGAGCGATCGGCCAGACGTCGGTCTTGAGGTCGCGCACCGGCGAGTCGATCGCCGCCACGAACAGGAGCGGCGGCAGGAAAACCAGGAGGACCAGCTCCGGCTGGAGCTGCAGCTTCGGCAGTCCCGGCACGAAGCCCAGCGCCAGCCCGCCGAGCACGAACAGGCTCGGCCACGGCACCTGGAGGCGACGCGCCAGCTCGAACAACAGGGCGATCGCGACCGTGATCGCGAGGACCGCCGGCAGCGTCTCCATTCGTGGAGTATGGCCGCTGACACCCGACTGAAACCCCACCGGACCGGCCCGGACCACCTCTGCAGCCGGAACCTCGTACCATCCGCGGGTGCCCGTCGAACCCCCGCTCGACGGCGAGGCCTGCTTGTGCGCTTCCCTCAGCTCCCCCTGAAGGCAGTCGCGTCGCTCGTCGTCGCCGGCGTTCTCACCGTTTCCGCGGCCGCAGTCTCGGGACTCGAACCGCGGCCAGCCACGCAGATTCCCGACTCGGCGTACGCGCCGGTCGTGGTGGACCGCGCCGTGACGGCGCCGCTCGGCCTGGCCGCCGCCACACCTGACCTTCGGCCACTGGCCGACCCGCAGCCACCGACCAAATTGGCGGAACGGCCGCAGCCGACGCTGCCTGGTTCGAAGGTGATCTCGGTCCGGGTCTGGCCGGGGGCGGCCCACTCGATCTCGGGTCTCGCCTCGTTTTACTGCCGTGCCGGCAGCTCACCCTGCAGTGCCAGCCACCCCGATCGCAGCGGCTTCGATGCCTATGCCGCGGCGGGCCCCGGCCTCCGCGCGGCGATCGGGCCCGACTGGCGCGGCCGCATCGTGTCCGTCAACGGCATCCGGGTGAAGCTGATCGACTGGTGCAAGTGCACCGGCGGCTCGACCGGCGTCGAGAAGCTGATCGACCTGTACTACGACGTCTTCGCCCGCACCGGCTCGGCGGTGACCATCCGTTGGTGATCGCTGGGCGTTGACACGCCCGGCTAGGTTCGCAACCCGCGCGGGATCGCCGGCAGGCGGTCGAAGCGTTGCGGCGGCGGAACGGCAGTGAGGCCGCGATGCGCTCGTCCGCGTCGGAATACGGCCAGGACCTTCCCGCCACGCCGCGCCGCCGAGGGGGCGAGCACTGCCCTGGCGCCGTCGCGGAAGTACGCCAGCCCGACCTCCTGCGTCTCCGTCCCACTGCCGCCGGGTCGGGTCCATCCGGAGCAGGCCGTGTGCGACAAGCACGCCGCCGGCGGTCAGGTCCGCCACGTCCTCGAGGTCGACGTCGATCCGCCAGATCGACCGCGGGAGTCGCCGCGAGGGTGGGACGCCCGCCTCGGACGTGTGGCGGTACCACTCCGCCCAGACGGTCGCCTCCGAGTCGCCGAGGTAGATCGCGCGCACGACGTCGCCGCGCTGCCAACGGCCGTCGGCGGGCTCATCGGTCCACAGGAACGGCTCGGAATTGGGTCGAGTGATCCGGAACCAGGTGCCCTGGACACGGATGCGCGGCGCCGGCATGTCGGGCGGCGCCGGCATGTCCCGGGCGTCCGCCATCAGGCGAAGCTGTCGTTCTCGAGCTCGGCGACGACCTTCGACACGTCTCGGTAGCGGCCCTTCGACAGGAGCTCGAGGGGCCGCCTGTCACCCAGCGCCGGTACAGGTTTCAGCAGCCACAGCGGCACGTACCGCGGCTGCATCACGCGCTCCAGCCGATCGACCAGGCTGACCAGCTCGACGAGCCGGTCGCGCTTCGCGCCGGTCGGTCGACGGGTTGCTCTCGCCCAGGCGTTGACCGTCGCCGGCTGCGCCCCGACCGCGACCGCGATGTCGCTCGTGCCCACCCCGAGCCGCTGCACCCGCCGCACCTCGTCGGCAAAGACCGAAACCGCCATCAGCTTCATCTCCATCCGCCGATGGGCTTTTTCCCGATCAGCGTCGCGATTCTGTCACGGAATCGTCTCGGGCGCCGCCGCCGTCTCGAGCGCCGCGGGCCGGGCGGCCGCACCGGCTGCAGCTGCCTGAGCCTTCGCCGCGGCTCGGGACGCGGCGCCGAGCTGCGCGAGCCGTCGTGCGAACAGGACGCAGGACACGACGCCGCCGAGGAAGAACGCTTGCTGGCTCGGGAGCCAGAGGACCAGCCAGAGCACGGCGAATCGAAGGAAGTGACCGGCGCCCTGCCGATAGATGAACCAGCGGCGATAGCGGACCCCACCCTCGGCCGCGATCGGATCGGCGAGATCGCGAAACGTCTGCAGGTTCGTGGCGTGCGCGTAGAGAACGGGCACCTGGAGCAGCAGGATCAGCCCCACCGCGAAGCCGAAGACTGCCGGCGCGAGCCCTGCGTCGAGCCCTACGTTGAGCCCGAGGGCGAACCAGCCGCCGTCGGGCGCCAGGAGCACGCGCATGGAGCCCAGCGTGACTGCCAGCAGCAGCGCGACCGCGGGAACGCGCCACGAGAACCAGCGGCCCGAATCGATCTGGCGCTCCCAGGTCGGGTTCATCTCGTAGCTGCCCTCGACACTCCAGCGCTCCCGAACGTTCTGGCTGGCGCGGGCGCCGAGGTGCGTCAGGAAATAGTCGGCGAGGAAGATCGCAACGACGCCGGCGATCGCGGCCGGGGCCCAATCGAACAGAACCCGGTCGATCACGCCCGCCCCCCGCCGCGCGCTCGGCTACCGGCCGTCGACCATCGGCAGGACCTCGTTGATCCAGCGGTCGAACGTCTCGTCGTCGTAGGGCGCGGCCATCTCGGCGAGGAACGTGTGGAAGCCGAGGGCCTTGCGCTCCGCCATGCGCTCGGCGATCAGCTCGGGCGTCCCGACCCAGAAGGTGTCGTCGTCGAGCACGTCGGCCATCGGCGTGTTGTTCGCCGCCATCTGCGCGCGCCACAGCGCCCCGGCGTCCTCGGCGCGGGAGCGGATGATCGGCTTGCAGCCTGCGGTCATCTCGATCTCGGCGACGTCCCGTCCGACGGCGTCGCAGTGGCCCCGCAGGACATCGATCTTGTGGGCGAGCATCTCGACCGAGCCCATCGCGTTCCACTGGTCGGCGTACTTCGCGACAGTGCGCAGGGTCTTCTTCTCGCCCGAGCCGCCGATCATGATCGGCAGGCGCTTCTGGACCGGGGGCGGGAGGAGGACGAGGTCGTCGAACCGGTAGCGGCCGCCCGGCGCAGACGTCACGCGCTCGCCCGCGAAGAGTGCTCGCAGCGCGGAGACCGACTCGTCCAGCCAGTCGAGGCGCTGGCCGAAGCCCGAGCCGAACTCGATCCCGGTGGCGACGTGCTCGTCCTCCATCCACGCCCCGCCGAGGCCGGCGATCGCGCGGCCGCCGCTGGCGTGGTCGATCGTGGTCAGCATCTTCGCGACGAGCCCCGGGTTCCGGAACGTGTTCGCGCCCACGAGAAGGCCCAGCCGGGCTCGAGACGTGACTTTCGACCACGCGGCGAGGGTGGTGTAGCCCTCGAAGATCGGCTGGTTCGGGTCGCCGAAGATCGCGTACAGGTGGTCCCACGTCCACAGGCTGTCGTAGCCGAGCTCGTCGACGCGCCTCGCCGAGGCCTCGAACGAAGGCCAGTCCGTGGCCTGGCTCCAGAGCAGAACGCCGAGCTTCGTCTTGGTGGTCATGCCCGGTACGGTATCCGGTGTCCGACGCCCACGCCCCTGGTCGCCGCGGTCACGTGGGGTCCGGAACCGCGGCGAGTGGGCTCGCAACCGGACCGGCGCGAACCGCGAGGCCGATGGTGACCGCGCCGATGATCCCGATCCCGGCCGCAATCGCGAACAGGCCGGCCACACCTGCGAACACCGCCACGGCGCCACCGAGAGCGGAAGCGGCGACCTGGGCGAGGCTGTTGCCGACGCCCTGGAAGATCCCCTGGGCGGTCGCGGCCAGCTCCGGCGGGACGTGCTTCGACACGTAGGTGACGCCGCCGATGAAGAAGAGCGCGTAGCCGAGCCCACCGAACACTGATGCCGCGAGCAGCACGGCCGAGTCGGGCGCCGCGGCGGCGACGATGCCGCGGGCCGCCGTCAGGACCGAACCGGCGATCAGCAACCGGTCCGAGCCCCACCGCGCCGCCAGCGCCGGGAACCGAAGCATCACCGGGACCTCGATGCCGGCCGCGATCGCGCCGCCCAGCCCGACCGTGCTCGCGCCAGCGCCGAGCTCCGAGAATCGGATCGGGGTGAACGTGAGCACGGCGGACATCCCGAGAAAGGTCAGGAAGGCGCCGAGGAGGAACACGCCGAGCCCGCGCGGCCCGAACAGCCGGCCGGCCTCGCGGAACGGGCGCGTCGCGGTCCGGAACGGTCGCGCGCCTGCCGCAGGGGTGAGCGCGAGACCGACGACCGCGGTCAGGACGAGCATCACCGACAGTGTCGCGAAGACCGACCGCAGGCCAAACCGGTCGATCAGCAGCCCGGACCCGAGCACCGCGACGATGTACGAGAAGGAGCCCCACGCCCGCAACGGTCCGAAGCCGGAGCGGTTGGCGCCGGCCGTTTCCAGTGCGCGCGCGTCGATGATCGGCGACAGGCCGGCGATGCCCGCCCCGAGCACCGCCGCCCCGACGACTACGAACACGGGCGTCGTGAACGAGGCGAGGAGGGCCGTGCCCGCAAGCGCGGTCGCGGCGGTACCCACCAGGACGCGCGGCGAGCCACCGCTGCGATCCGACAGTGCCCCCCAGCCGGGCGACGCCAGCAGCCCGACGAGCGCGCCGAGGGCGAGGATCGAGCCGACCTCGGCGAGGCCGAACCCGAGCGAGCGGTAGTAGAGCGGCAGGTACGGCAGCATCGAGCCGATCGCCGCGTACATGGCCACGTAGGCGAGGCGGGCGCGGACCGTCGGCGAGATCACGTGCTGAATCATGGACATCCGGCGGGGACGACGGCTGCTCGGAGCCGGGGTCAGCTCCGAGCGGCCGCCGGGAAGAATTGCGGCAGGTGCGGGCGATTCGCCTCGAGCAGGGCGTCGAGCAGCGGCCGGGCGATGGACCAGCGGGCCACGAGCGGATTCGCCATCAAGGCCTTCAGGGCCGTCCCGCGATCGCCGGTCTTCGCCGCAGCGACGGCGAGCTCCTCGTAGGCCTTGATCGCCTGGACGAGGCCGCGCATCTCGGGCGCGAGCGGCGCCTGCGGGATGATCGTCGCGCCGTCCCGGGTGATTCGCGCCGGAACCTCGACCACCGCATCGTCCGGGAGCTCCGGCAACGCCCGGGCGCCGCTCCCGTCGCCGTTGCGGATGTCGACGATCTGCACGTCGCCGCGCCCGTCATGGAGCGATGCGATCAGCTGCGCCGCGGCCTCGCTGTAGTAGGCCCCGCCCCGCTTCTCCAGCAGCTTCGGCTTCTCGTCGAGGTTCGGGTTGCGGTACATCGTCAGCAGCTCGTGCTCGATGTCCATGACCTCGCCGGCGCGCGTCTCGGCGCCGTCGAGCTGGTGCCGGAGCACGTCGTCGAACGTGTAGTAGTACTTGAGGTAGTAGCTCGGGATCGAGTTCGTGAGCCGGACGAGCTCGGCCGGCGATCCGACCCACTCGCCGATCTCGTCGGCGCCGCTGGCGAGGATCTCCGGCAGGCGATCGACCCCGTCGACCCTGACCGCCCGCTCCCAGGACAGATGATTGAGGCCGACATGGCCGAGCTCGACGCGCTCGGGCTCGACGCCGTAGCGCTTGGCGTACTCGCGCTGGAAGCCGATCGCGACGTTACACAGCCCGATGGCCCGATGACCTTCGTCGAGCAGCGCCTGGCTGACGATCCCGACAGGGTTCGTGAAGTCGACGATCCAGGCGCCCGGCGCCGCTCGCTTGCCGACCCGCTCCGCGAGGTCGAGAACGATCGGAACGGTGCGCAGGGCCTTCGCGAAGCCGCCCGCGCCGGTCGTCTCCTGGCCGATCGTGCCGAACTTCGGCGGCAGCGTCTCGTCGACCAGTCGCGCCGCCTGGCCGCCCACGCGGAGCTGGATGAGCACGAAGCTCGCGCCGTCGATGGCGGCGTCGGTGTCGCCGCTGAGGGTCAGCTTGCCCGGCCACTCGAGTCGCCGGAGCATGCGCCCGGCGAGGCCGCCGACGATCTCGAGCCGCTCGGCGTCGATGTCGAGGAGGACCAGCTCGTCGACCTCGAGGCGCTCGGCTCGGCGGGCGATGCCCTCGATCAGCTCGGGCGTGTAGGTGCTGCCGCCGCCGACCACCGCCAGCTTCAGGCCCATCCATCCTCCGTGGTTCCAGGAAGCGCGACCTGCGTCCGATCCTTGACACCGCTTCCTGCGATTGCTTATAACGTTATCAACTCTCGCGAGCGAGGCACAAGTAGCAGATTCGGGCCACGCCCGACACGGTCGAGGAGGAGCCAGCGACCCGTGGCGCGCTACCGGCTGGTGGACGGCCCTGTCCCGCTGCACCATCAGGTGTACGTGGACCTCAAGGCGTCTCTTGAGGCGGGTGAGTTCGCCCTCGGTGAGCGCCTGCCGCCGGAGCGTGAGCTGGCCCGGCTCTACGGCTGCAGTCTCATCACCATTCGGCGCGCCCTCGACGAGCTCTCGCGGGAGGGCCGACTCGGGCGCCAGCAGGGCCGGGGGACGTTCGTGCTCCCGCCTCGCCTCGATCGCGACATCGGCGAGGCGATGAGCTTCACCGAGGAGATGCAGCGCCGCGGCCTCGACCCCGAGACGCGGCTCCTCGCGGCGCGCCCGGAGGCCGCCGGCGAGACCGTCGCCGCTGCGCTCCAGCTGGAGCCCGGTTCCCCCACCCTGTACCTCGAGCGGCTGCGCGTCGCGGGCGGTGAGCCCCTGCTGCTCGAGATGGTCCACCTGCCGGCGGAGCGGTTCCCAGGGCTGCTCGCCAGCGACCTCGAGCACAACTCGCTGTACGACATCCTCACCGAGCGGTACCAGACGCCGATCCTGCGCGCCCGCGAGGCCCTCGAGCCGGTGCTGCTGCCCGGGCGCGAGGCGGCCCTGCTCGGCACCCGAGCGCGCAGCCTCGCCCTCCTGGTCGAGGGCGTCGCCTTCACCCGCGGCGACATCCCGGTCGAGTTCGGCCGGACGTACGTCCGCGGTGACCGCACCCGCTACTACGTCGAACGGATCCATGTCCGGTCCGGCGCCAGCCGGACGAGGGAGAGAGTGCCGGCGCTCGCCGGCTAGATCGAGAGAAGGAGGAGCCCGTGCGAACCAGACCAGAACGCATCCTCGGCCTGGTGGCCGCCGCAGCGGTCATCGCCGCGGCCTGCTCGCCGAGTCCGACCACAGCGCCGGGTCAAAGCCCGTCCGGGACCTCGATCGCGTCGCAGCCGGCCGCGTCCCAGCAGACCGGAGGAAACACGGGCATCGTCGGGGGCAAGCTCGTCATCGACAACGAGAGCGGCCAGACCTGGAACTGCCAGTTCAACCCGTACAACCCGTCCGTCACAGGACAGGGCTTCGGCTTCATCTACGAGGAGCTCATCTACGTCAACCCGCTCCAGACGAATGCCGACGGTTCGCCCAAGACGACGCCGTGGCTGGCGACCGACTTCACCTGGAACACCGCCTACACGCAGCTCACCATGACGATCCGGAGCGGCGTGAATTGGAGCGACGGCCAGCCCTTCAGCGCCGACGACGTGATGTATACGTTCAACGCGATGAAGGCGGACGCCGCGATGGACATCAACGCGCTGTGGCAGGTCAACGGCGGGCCGCTCACAAACGTCGAGAAGCAGGGCACCGACAAGGTCGTCTTCACCTTCAACGGCGCCGCCCAGACCTATTTCTACTACGTCGCCGACCAGACCCCGATCCTCGCCCAACACATCTGGTCAACCCTCGACCAGAAGACGCTCGAGCAAGCGCCGGACTCGCAGCCGGTCGGGACCGGTCCGTACACGCTCAAGACGTGCAGCCAGGACAACATCCAGTACGTCCGAAACGATCACTACTGGCAGAGCACAGCGGACCATCCGGTACCACAGATCCAGGAGGTCGACTACCCGGCGTTCCTGAGCAACGACCCGGCCAACCTGCAGCTGGCACAGGGGCAGGCCCAATGGGGCGCCCAGTACATCCCGAATATCGACTCGTTCTATGTTGCGCCCGACGCGGCGCACCGGCACTACTGGTTCCCGCCGACCCTGAACGTCTCGGTCGTGCCGAACCTGGAGAACCCGCTCCTCAAGAACGCGGCAGTTCGCCAGGCCATCAGCCTTGCCATCAATCGGGACGAGGTCTCGAAGCGAGGCGAGAGCGGCTATGAACCGCCCGCCAACCAGACCGGGATCGTCCTCCCGACGTACCAGTCGTGGTACGACCAGTCCGCCGACACGACGGCGTTCGACGCCGCCAAGGCCGGCCAGATCCTCGAAGCCGCCGGCTTCAAGAAGGGCGCCGACGGGATCTACGCCGACAGCTCGGGTAAGCGCCTGTCTTTCACCATCAAGACGATCAGTGGCTACACCGACTGGGATTCCTCGGTCGCGGTCATCCAGGGCGAGCTCAAGACGACGGGCATCGAGATATCGAGCATCGTCGACGAGGACAACGGCGTCTACACGACCGACCTCCAAAGCGGCAAGTTCGACCTCGGCTACGCGGAGCAGACCGGTGGCCCCGGCCCGTATTACGAGCTGCGCCAGATGCTCCTCGGGGCGAACATCGGCTCCACGAACTATTCGCGCTACAAGTCGGACAGCACCGACCAGCTGCTGAACAGCTTCGCTTCGTCAAGCCCGTCGGATCAGGTGAACATCATCAAGCAGATCGAGAAGGTCATGGCCACCGACTACCCGGTGATCCCGGTCGTCGAGGGCGTCCTCTGGTACCAGTACGACACAACCGCCATCGGCGGCTGGCCGACTCCGGACGATCCGTACGCGCAGCCACCCGTGTGGGCGTACCCGGACAACGGTGTCGTCTTGACCCACCTCTACCCGCTCAAGTAAGTCACGCCTGACCGAGGCGCGACCTGTAGCATCCGGCGGGCGATCGAATGAGCTTCCTCGCCCGCCGGTTCGGCCTCTTCCTGCTCACCCTGTGGGCAGCGCTGACCATCAACTTCGTCATCCCTCGCCTCATGCCCGGGGACGAGGCGACTGCCGTGCTGGCCCGGTTCAAGGGCGTCAACCCGGCCGCGCTGCACGCCCTCCAGATCGAGTTCGGCGTCGGGACGAACCAGCCGCTCCTCGATCAGTACCTCCAGTACCTCGGCAACTCTTTCACCGGCCAACTCGGGCTCACGGCGTCTCGTGCCCCGGTGTCGAGCGTGATCCTCCAGGGGCTGCCCTGGACGCTGGGATTGGTCGGGATCACGACGGTCATCGCGTTCGTGCTCGGGACCGCGATCGGCATGGTCAGCGCGTGGCGCAGAGGCGGACGGCTCGACAGCCTCCTGTCGCCGGTTCTCTTCATCCTCACGACGTTCCCAGTCTTCTTCATCGCTCTTCTGCTGCTGTTCGTCTTCGGTGTCACGCTGCACGCGTTCCCGCTGGGCGGCGCCTACTCGCTCGGCTCGCCACCGGCGCTGACCGTTGACTCGGCCGTCGATATCGTGCGCCACGGGATCCTGCCGGGCCTGACCCTCGTGATCACGACGGCCGGTGGTTGGATCTTCACCATGCGGAACAACATGGTCGCGACGCTCAGCGAGGACTACGTCCGGATGGCCCGCGCCAAGGGCCTGCCCTCGTGGCGAATCATGGTCGACTACGCCGCCCGAAACGCGGTGCTGCCGAACCTTACCGGCTTCGCGATGCAGCTCGGATTCATCCTCGGCGGCTCCATCCTGGTCGAGTACACCTTCTCCTACCCCGGCCTTGGCTACCTCTTCTACAACGGCACGACGACGCACGACCTCCCGCTCCAGCAGGCCCTCTTCCTCTTCTATACGCTCGCCGTCCTCGTGTGCGTGCTCGTCGCAGACATCGCGACGGCGATCCTCGATCCGCGGACCCGGGACCGCTGATGGCTACCACTCCCGCGGCAGTTGGAACGGGCCCCGCGGCCGGCCCGACGTTCGTCGAGCAGCCGCTCCACGGGGGCCGGGACGCGGCGCGACGGCTCGTCGTGGCGATCCTGCGAAACCGAAAGGCCACCCTCGGGCTGATCCTGCTCGCGATCGTCACGTTCATCGCCCTGTTTCCGAGCCTTGTGGCGCCGGGCGACCCCAAAGCCGCGATCTATGAGCAGTCGCTTGGCTCGGCGGCCGGCCATCCACTCGGAACGACGCAGATCGGCGAGGACGTCTACACCCAGCTCATCTACGGCACGCGGCTGACCCTCGTCATCACTGTCGTCGTCGGCCTGCTGACCACGCTGCTTTCGGTGCTGGTCGGCGTGGCCGCGGCCTACCTCGGGGGCATCCCCGACCGGGCCATCTCGCTCGCCATCGACGTGTTCCTGATCATCCCGACCCTCCCGCTGCTGATCGTGCTGTCGGCCTACCTGTCAGGCAGCGGGACGATCGCGATCATCGCCGTACTGACCGTCACGGGCTGGGCATTCGGAGCACGGCAGCTCCGGGCCCAGGGCCTTTCGATGCGGGACCGCGACTTCCTGGAGGCCGCCCGGGCGCGTGGCGAGGGGTCGCTGTACATCATCTTCATGGAGATCCTGCCGAACATGCTGTCACTGGTCGTGGCGACGTTCCTGAACTCGTCGGTGTACACCGTGGCCACGGCGGCGGGCCTGCAGTTCCTCGGCCTTGGCAACAGCAACGACATCACGTGGGGGACGATGCTCCATTTCGCCCAGCAGAACGGCGCGCTTTGGAGCGGCAATGCGCTGTGGGCCCTCGCCCCCGGCGCGGCCGTCGCGCTCCTCGGGACGGCGCTCGCGCTCCTGAATTACGCGTTCGACGAGATCACCAACCCGGCGCTGCGGCAGGTCCGGCGCCGCCGCGATGCCATCGATGGCCGAGCCGATGCCAGAAGCGCTGCTTGAGGTCCGCGGCCTGTCGGTCGCCTACAGGGGTGAGGCAGCGGACGTCGTGGCCGTCGATTCGGTCGACCTCGAGGTGAAGGACGGCGAGTTCGTCGCCGTGGTCGGCGAATCGGGCTGCGGAAAATCGACCCTGCTGTATGCGGTCGCCGGGCTCCTGTCCCCGCCGGCGGAGGTCCTTGCCGGCGAGGTCCGCTTCCGGGGCCGCGACATCGTCCGGCTCGACGACGCCACCCTCCGACATGTCCGATGGAGGGACTTCTCGGTCGTGCTCCAGAGCGCGATGAACGCCCTGAACCCGATGAAATCGATCGAGGGCCAGTATGCCGACGCGATACGGGCGCACGAGTCGGCGACCAACGAACAGATCCACGAGCGCACTCTCGATGTGCTGCGGCTCGTCGGCATCGACCCGGCGCACGCGTCGAGCTATCCGCACCAGCTGAGCGGCGGAATGCGCCAGCGGGCCATGATCGCCATGGCCCTGCTGTTCACGCCCCAGCTCGTGATCATGGACGAGCCGACTTCTGCCCTCGACGTCGTCGCGCAGCGCTCGCTCATGAGCCAGATCAAGGAGCTCCAGCGCAAGCTCGGCTTCGCGATCCTGTTTGTGACCCACGACATGTCGCTGGTCCGGAGCTATTCCGACCGAGTCATGGTCATGTATGCCGCCCAGCTCGTGGAGCTGGCGCCGACGGAGTCCGTCTTCCGGCGGCCGCGGCACCCGTACAGTCGTGGCCTGCTCGAGGCGTTCCCGTCGATCCGAGGACCACAGGTGCACCTCACCGGCATTCCGGGAAGTCCGCCCCAGCTCTCCCGACTCCCGTTCGGCTGCCGATTCCACCCACGTTGTCCGAACGTGATGCCGATCTGCCTGACGACCGAGCCAGAGGTGGTCATGGTCGATGACGCGCAGGTCCGATGCCTGCTGTACACGCCCCTCGCGGACGCAGGTACCACGGCAGGGGCTACCGCCAGGTTCCCAGAGACCGCCGCCGAGGCGAGCCGATGACGGCGACGGCACCGCCGGGTACCGCCACACGCCCGGCTGCTGCGAAGCCACTCATCGCGACCGTGGGCCTCACCCGGCACTTCCGCCTGGGCGGGCTGATGTCGCGGAGAACGCTCCACGCCGTGGACGACGTCAACTTGACGATCCAAGAGGGCGAGACCGTGGCCCTGGTCGGCGAAAGCGGGAGCGGCAAGACCACGGTCGCGCGGCTCCTGGCGGGTCTGTACCGCCCCACTCGTGGTCGGATCCTGTACCTCGGCAAGGACCTCGCCACGATCCGTTCGAGGCGCGACCTGCTCGCCTACTGTCGCCAGGTCCCGATGGTCTTCCAGGATCCTTACAGCTCGATCAACCCCGTCTACCGGGTGTCGCATGGCGTGATGCGCGCCCTTACCCTGCACCGGCCCGAGCTCAGCGAGTCGGACCGACGGAAGGAGGCGGAACGGGTCTTCGAGATTGTTGGACTGACGCCGGCGCGTGAGATGCTCCGGAAGTTCCCGTTCGAGATGAGCGGCGGCCAGCGGCAGCGCGTGGGCTTTGCTCAGGCCCTCGCCGTCGGGCCGCGGCTGATCCTCGCGGACGAGCCAGTGTCGATGCTCGACGTCTCGATCCGGGCTGGGATCCTCAACCTGATGCTCGAGCTCAGGGACCGGACGGGCGTCTCGATCCTGTTCATTACACATGACATCGCGAGTGCCCGCTACGTCGCCGACCGGATCGTCGTGATGTACGCCGGGCACGTCGTCGAGACCGGCCCGACGGACGAGGTACTCTCGCGTCCTCGCCACCCGTACGCCGAGCTCCTCGTCTCGGCCGTGCCCGATCCTCGCCGGCGCGAGGTCGTGGACGTTGCCGCCGGCACTGGCGAGCCGCCCCGCGTGATCGATCCCACCGAGGGTTGCCGCTTCCGCGGGCGATGTCCTCTCGCGATCGAGATCTGCTCGCGCGTGACGCCGGTGCTCAGGCCGGTGAGCGAGGGCCACGAAGCGGCCTGTCACGTGAGGGCGCCGTGAGTAGGCTGTGCTCCGTCATGCGCGTCACGCGGAAGTAGCGATGCCGTCGGGGAAGCGGCGCGCGGCCGTGGGCAAGCCCGAACCGAAGAAGCGCAGGGGCGCGCCGTTTCGGGCCGCCCTCACCTTCGACGCTGAGCACCCCGATCGGGCGTCGACCTACGGCGCCCAGGAGCGCGTCCTCGACGTCCTCGACAAGCTCGATGTCAAGGCCACGTTCTTCGTCCAGGGCCGCTGGGCCGAGGCGTATCCCGACACGGCGGCGAGAATCGCCAGGGCCGGTCATCTCGTCGGCAACCACTCGCACTACCACGCGCGCCTGCCGCAGCTCAACAGCCCCGGTCTCGCCTGGGACATCCGGACCGCCGAGGAGAAGATCATCGCGATCACGGGCGTCGACCCGAAGCCCTGGTTCCGCAACCCGTTCGGCGCCGGCTCGAGTGACCCGCGGGTGCTCCGCGAGATCGAGAAGGCCGGCTACGTCCACGTCGGCTGGTCCGTCGAGGCGGACGACTGGGAGCCCGATCCGCCCGTTCGGCAGCTCGTCGACCTGATCGTCGAGGGCTTGCTGACCGCTCGCGACGAGTCCGTCGCGCTGCTGCACACCTGGCCGAAGCGGGTCGAGAAGGCGCTGCCGGACATCGTCAAACGGGCACGCGACGCGGGCGCCGAGTTCGTGCGCGTCGACCAGCTCGACAACGTGATCGCGCTGCCGTCGGGTCCGACCCCAACCAAGAGTTGACCAGGATCCCAGCGGCCATCCTCGCCGTCGACGGAGGGAACTCGAAGGCCGAGCTCGCCCTCGTCGCCCTGAATGGCCGGCTGCTCGGGGCGGCTCGCGGCCCCTCGATCTCGCACCAGGCCGTGGGGCTGGAGCAGGGCATGGCGAACCTGGAGACGCTCGCCCAGGTCGCGGCCGCGGCGTCCCTGCCGGAGTCCGCCGCGCGCGGGCCGATCGCCGAGCTCGGCGTGTTCTGCCTCGCCGGCGCCGACTACCCGTCGGACGTGCGGCTGCTGACGAGAGCGCTCGAGGGACTCCAGCTGGCTCGGCGGGTCGTGGTCCTCAACGACACGTTCGCCGCGCTGCGAGCCGGCACGCATCGCCCGTGGGGCGTCGTGCTGATCTGCGGCCAGGGCATCAACGGCGCGGCAATCGCACCAAACGGGAAGACCGCCCGATTTGACGGCGTCGGGATGATCTCCGGCGACTGGGGCGGCGCGCGGGCCGTCGGCCAGGCTGGCCTGGCGGCCGCGGTCCGGGCGCATGACGGTCGCGGCCCGGCGACCACGCTGGAGCGGCTCGTCCCGGCCTACTTCACGGTGCGCTCCATCTCCGACCTGACCCGTGCCCTGTACGTGGGCCGCATCCACGAGGATCGCCTGGTCGAGCTGTGCCCCATCGTCTTCCGCGCGGCGACCGAAGGCGACGTCGAAGCGCGCGGCATCCTCACCCGGCTCGCCGACGAGCTCGTCGCGATGGCGGGTGCCCTGATCCGGCGCCTGCGCATGCGCGAGCTCGATCCCGAGGTCGTCCTGGGTGGCGGCGTCTTCCAGGCCACCGACCCGGCGTTCTATGCGCGGATCGAGGCGGGGATCCAGGCTGTCGCTCCTGCCGCCTCGATCGTCCGGCTGACCGCCCCGCCGGTGCTGGGCGCGGCGCTCCTCGGCCTCGACCGGCTCGCAGTAGGCGGCAGCGCCGAACCCGCCACGGAGGCGCGACTCCGCAAGGCCATGACCGCCTGGGCGAAGCGCCGCGGCTGAGTCGCCGATTCGAAACGGGCGGGCCGAGCATCTCTAGGGTGTGCAGGCCGTGATCGACGACGACTCCCTTCGCGCCTCGGTGGCCCGGGCGGCCAGCGGCGACGAGGTGGCGTTCGCTCGCATCGTCGCGGCCCACCACGACGACATGGCGCGAGTCGCGTTCGTCGTGTGCGGCGACGTCGACCTGGCCCAGGAGGCGGTGCAAGCCGCCTGGCAGAAGGCCTGGACGAAGCTCGGTTCGATACGGGACGCGGCGCGCCTTCGGCCGTGGCTCGTATCAATCGCCGCCAATGAGGCCCGGCAACTGGTCAGAAGCCGCCACCGGCGCTGGCTGCGCGAGACCGTGATCGACACCGAGCCGGGCGGAGGCGTCGAGCCTGCCGCCACGCCGATCGGCGCCGACCCCGCCAGCCGCGCGGCGCAGGTCGACCTGGCAAACGCCCTCGCCGGTCTCGAGCCCGACGACCGAACGCTCATCGCCCTTCGCTACGCGGCGGGCCTCACCTCCGATGAGATCGGCCGAGCGATCGGCATGACTGGCGGCGGTGTCCGCGCCCGCCTCGCCCGACTGCTTTCACGACTCCGGGAGGAGCTGCACGATGAACCGATTGCCTGACGATCCGATCGACCCGTACGAGCTGCATCTAACCCGCCGGGTCGATGCCTTCGCCGACCAGGCCGTACGCCCGGTCGACGCGGCTGCCATCGCCGCGGCCGCCCGCACGGGCGCTCGACGACAGACGGTCGCCGGCCGCTTCTTCGGCTCGAGCGCCCCGATGAATCGCATTGGTGCGCTGCTCGCCGGCGCGCTGGTCGTGGCCGTTGCGTTCGGCGCGTACCTGACTGGGGGCAGCTCGAATGGCCCGGGCCAGACGGCGAACGCCCCGACGGCGACGCCAACCGAGGTGCCGGGTGCCGTTCGCGACTGTGCAGTCGACGCGCTGACCGGTGAGATCACCGCCTGGGAAGGCGCCGCCGGCCATCGCATCGCCACGATCAGCCTGCACAACCACAGCTCGGTCGGCTGTGCGCTTACGAAACTCCTCCGACCGGCGTTGGTCGACGCCGACGGTCATGCCTTGATTGTGGGCCCCCGAGTCTCCGACCCGGATTCGATCACGCTCGTCGCCGGCGGCGACGCCACGACGATGGTCGATATGGCCAACTACTGCGGCGCGGCGCCGACCGCCCAGCTCAAGATCCGCCTCTATCTGCCGGACCAGACCTCGGTCGAGCTCGCCGCCGCGGCGAACCTGCCCGACCAGCTTGACGTCCCGCCGTGCAACGGCCCGAGCGTGCCGGCGGCCATCCAGATGCAACCGTTCCGCCTGGGCAGCGGGAGCTAGCAGCCGGTTTTCGAGCCGCGAGGGCCGCGGTCGCCCTCGCTAGCGCAGGCTGGACGTGTCGACGACCTCGAAGTCGGAGCCGTGGAGCTGGTTGAAGTGGTGCAGGTCGTCGTCGTTCCAGCCCGCGCTCGGGGCGCCGGTCACGTACCACGGCGAGCCGTTGTCGGCGAGGAGCATGCCGTAGCGCTTGAGGGCGAGCAGGATCACCCGGGCCTGCGGTCCAAAGCCGGAGATGTCAACCGACGCCTTGAGCCGCACGCGGAGGCCCATCGGCGGATTCACCGAGCATGACCCGGAGCCGGCGTCGTGGCGGGCCGGGTAGATGTGCCCGGCGCACGTGTTGGGTGCGGTGAACCGCAGCGCATGCCGGATCGCCCCGCGGGCGACCTCGTCATAGCGCACCAGGCCGGGCAGGATCGGCAGGCCCGCCGCGTCGGCGCTGGTCCAGCCGTTCGGGCGGAGCTTGTTCGACCGCAGGTTCCAGATCGCGCCGGAGCCGCCGTACCACTGCCCGCCCGTGTTGTGGGCCGCGTAGATCTCGTACAGGTCGCAGCCCTGCGTGTCCCAAAGGATGAGGTGGGCGTCACTGCCGCCCTCGATCTTCGGATTCGACGGGATCGGGTACGGGCCGGGGTCGGACTCGTCGGCGTAACCGAACGAGACGTGGTAGCGGGGCGTCGACAGACCGACCTTGTTGATCGGGATGCCGTAGCCCTTGCCGCCGTTCCAGGCGAGCGAGCTGAAGTCGGGGTGGAGCGCGGCGCCGAGCCCGATGGCCGCGATCATCGCCCCCGAGTTCGAGGCGACCGGCAGACCGTCCACGCGCCGGTTCCAGACGTTGGTTGACGGGAACACGGAGCACGGCACTGGTTTGGGGGTTGGCTTCGGGGTGGGCGCGGGGGTCGGCTTGAGCCCTGGTTGCGCAGTCGCGGTCAGCTGGGGTGGCGGTGCCGAGGGACCCGGCGACCGAGCGGCCTGGATCTCGTCCCAGCTGCCGGAGCCCGGGATGGCGGTCGGCTCGATCGCCGCGAAGGTGGTCGAGCCGGCCATCGATGAGTCCGGACCGCCGGCGCCGGTCGCCGAGGCGGGCCGCCCGCCCTGCCCGCGCGCTGCGAGCAGGACCGATCCGACCACCGCGACGGCCGCGAGCACGACGATGGCTCGAAGCCCCCGACGGTCCATCGGCGGGAGCGTCGTTCAGGAGTGCGTCGGCGTCGATGACCCGGTCGTCCGGCCGGGTCGGCTGGCAGGACTACTCCTCGCCGATGTCCTCGTTCCAGACTTCGGGGTGCTCGGCGATGAACCCCTGGAGCAGGTCATAGCACGCCGATGAGTCGAGGTTGACCACCTCGACGCCGCGCGCCCGCAGGTAGTCCTCCCCGCCCAGGAACGTCCGGTTCTCGCCGATCACGATGCGCGGGATCCCGTACAGCAGGATCGCGCCGGTGCACATGTCGCATGGCGACAGGGTCGTGGCCATCGTCGCCCGGCGGTACTTCGATGCGGGCAGGCGGCCGGCCACCTCCAGGGCGTTCGTCTCGCCGTGGTGGATCGCGCTGCCGTTCTGGATGCGGCGATTGTGCCCCGCCCCAACGACCTCGCCATCCATGAAGATCGCCGCGCCGATCGGGATGCCGCCCTCGGCGCGCCCGATCCGCGCCTGCTCGAGCGCCACTGCGAGGAGCTCCTCGTCGGTCATGGACGCTACGGTAGCGGGACCGGGCCGCCGCGATGATCCGACGCGACGCGGCGCGCGCATGACAGTGGGAGGAGGAAGGCATGACCGGCTCGTTCGATCGGTTCGCCGGCTGGGCGTCGATTCTCGCCGGCGTGGCCGGCATCGGCTACGCCGTCGCGTTCGTCGTGCTCAAGAACGGTCCGCTGTCGGCCCAGCTCCTGATCCTCGCGCCGCTGCTCGCCGTGACCGGCCTGGTCGCGGTCTTCGAGCGGGTCCGTTCGATCGATGCTGGCTATGCCACGCTCGCCCTCGCCCTCGGCGCGTTCGGCTCGCTGGCGGCCTCGACGCACGGTGTCTACGACCTGTCGAACGTCCTCCATCCGCCCGCGGCGGCCCTGCCGACCGACGTCCCGTCCGCCCTCGACCCGCGCGGCTACGGCACGTTCGCCTTGACCGGCCTCGCCGTGCTGATCCTCGCCGGCCTCGCCGGCCGATCGCGGGAGCTCCCGAGCTGGGTCTATCCGCTCGGGCTCGTCCTGGGTGTCTTCCTGGTGCTGACGTTCCTCGCCCGCCTCATCGTGCTCGATGCGACGAGCTTGCTCGTCCTCCTACCCGCCCTCGTGAGCGGCCTGCTCAGCCCGATCTTCTTCCTGCTCATCGGCGCCTGGCTCCTCGGCTGGCGGCGCTCGAGCGGCTAGCCCGGCGCGGGGGTCGGATCGGCCGATCCCGTAGGCTTCGACCATGTCGCCTCGGCTCCGGGTCGGCGTGCCGGTGCTGCTCCTGCTCCTCGTCCTCGGGGCCGCGTACGTCTGGAGCGTGCCGCTCACCACGCCGATCAGGCCGTCCGCGCGACCTTCGGGCACGGCCACGGCTGGCGGGACCGAGGCCGCGACGGCGCCGACGCCGGCGCCCACGCCGGCCCCCACCCCGACGCCGCGACCGGGCGAAGGCGGCACCGAGCTGTACGGCTACCTCCCCTACTGGCAGATGTCCGACAGCATGGCCGCCTACCTCGACAGAGTTCCACTGACCACGCTCGCAGTGTTCTCGGTGTGGGCCAGACGGAGCGGCGCCCTCGACGTTCGGGACCTCGGCTACAAGCGAATCACCAGCAGCCTCGGGCGCCGGTTGATCGCCGACGCCCACGCACGAGGTACGCGGGTCGAGCTCGTCTTCACGAGCTTCGGCGACCAGAAGAACGGCAGGTTCTTCGGCCGGCTGCCGCTGACCACGCCCAGCGTCTCGCCAAGCGCCTCGCCCGGCGCCGGGCCGTCCCCCGGGACCAGCCCCGGCCCCACGCCGACCCCCTCCCCGACCCCAACGCCGAGCGGGCCGCCGGCCGTGCCGCCATGGCACCGCAGCGTCGGCGAGCTCGCGAGCCTTGCCAGGGACCTCGGTGTCGACGGCATCAACGTCGACGTCGAGCAGCTCGACGACCTGGACCGAGCGGCATACGGGGAGTTCCTGCGCGCGCTGCGCGTGGCGCTGCACGCCGTCGCGCCCCACGCGCGCCTCACGGTCGCGACCGAGGCCGGCCTGCGTGGAACGGCCAACGCAGCGGCCGCCATCGAGTCCGGGGTCGACCGCGTCTTCCTCATGGGCTACGACTACCACTGGTCGGGCTCGCAGCCAGGTGCGAGCTCGCCGGTCGACCGCTCGGACGGGGTATCCACACTTCGTTGGTCGATCGACCAATACGTTGGCGCAGGCGTGCCCCGGGACCGCATCCTGCTCGGCCTGCCGCTGTACGGCATGAGCTGGAAGACGCTCGCGCCGGATCGAACGTCGCTCGTCCTCGGCAAGGGCTCGACGTGGATCCCGAACCGCCATCTGGACGTGCTGCTCGACCCGGCGTTCGTGCCGAGTCGCGATCCGCTCGAGATCGCCGAATTCTTCGTCCGCCCGGACGGCGATGCTTGGCGGATCACGTACTACGACTCCCCCGCCACGCTCCGGACGAAGCTGGCCTTCGCCCGCGACCAGGGTCTCGCAGGCGGCGGCTTCTGGGCCATCGGCTACGAGCGCGGCCTGCCGGGCTACCTCGCCCTGATGCGCGCCTTCCGGAACGGCAAGGTCGAACGCGGAGAGGCGCCGCCCGCGCCCGGCTAGCGCGCGAACGAGTTCCGGACGGCGTTGCCCCGGTTGGGCCGCCGATCGTGCAGTACAACATGCTACTTGACAGTAGCCAGTCGCCCGACATAACGTGATACCTGCAGGTAGCACACAAGCTGCCGGGAGCAGGGAGTCGGTGCCATGGTCACGCTTCGCCCAACGAGCCCGGCCGGGCTCGTCCTCCGCGCGGCGATCGTCGCGCTCGTCCTCGCCACGGGCTGGATCCACTCGACCCTCGGCGGGCTGCTGTTCTCGCTCAATGCCGCGGGCTACGTCGTCGCCGCGGCCGCGATGGTCGCTCCGATCGGGCTCGCCATCCGGTTCCGCTGGTTCATCCGCCTCGGCCTGATCGCGTACGCGGCCACCGCGATCGGCGCCTGGTACGTCATGGGTCCGCGCTACGACGTCGCCTACCTCGCCAAGGCGATCGAGGTCGCGCTGATCGCGCTGCTCCTCATCGAGGTCCGCGCCTATGACGGCAATCCGGTGCGTCGCCTGCGGCGGTCGCTGCGGCCGGCCGCGCGGGCCTGAACGTGGCTCCGATGCGCAGCTTCGCCCGCGCGGCGCGGTCCAGCCTCGCCGTCGTCGCGATCGCGGTCGTCCTCACGGGTTGCGGCAGCGGCGCGGCGCCGGCCATGACGCCGCCGGGCTCGGCTGCTCCTCCAGGCCCGACCGTGACCCTCGGAGCGCACGACGTCGCGTTCGAGACCGCTGATCTGCGCGTCGACGCAAACCAGCCGTTCACCCTGGTCTTCGTGAACCGCGAGGCCGTCCCGCACAACGTGTCGATCTATGTCGGCGACGCCGGGCAGGCACGGGTCTTCGAGGGCGCGGTGTTCAACGGGCCGGCGACGCGCTGGTACGCCGTGCCCGCGCTCGCGCCGGGCGAGTACATCTTCAGGTGCGAGATCCACACGAACATGACCGGACGGCTCGTCGCCGGCTGAACGAATAGCCGCCCGCGTTGCCCCGATTGGGCCGCTTGCGAATCCGGGCCTCGACCCGACACTCCTGCGCACATGGGAGGAGCGAGGACGGGGGTCCGCTCACCAGGCGAGCGCGCGCAGGCGTTGGCGGGCGCGTCGCTGGCGCGCGCGTCGCTGGCGCGGCCGTCCATGACGCGCGCCGTCGAGACCCTCCGCATCGAGCTCGACGATCCGGCCATGTCCGCGCTTGCGATCGGCTCGCTCATCCTTCTGACGTTCACCGCCGTCCGGATCACCGGCGGCGCCCCCAACGCGTTGATGGAGCTGGGCTACCTCCCCGTCGCCCTCGCCGCCTATGCGTTCGGCTGGCGCGGCGGATTCGCGGTCGGCGTCGTGGTCGCGGCCGTGCTCGGACCCGTCCCGGCGCTCCTCGGCTTCGACCACGTCGAGGGCCCGGCCGAGTGGCTCATCCGGTTGAGCGTGTTCGCCGGAATCGGCGCGTTCATCGGCACGATGTTCGGCCGGACGACGGTCGACGCGAGCGAGATCCACGCGCGGCTGGCCGAGATCCAGGAGCGCGAGCGGCAAAGCCTGCTCGCCCTGGCCACGGCCGCCGAATCGCGCGACCTCGATGCCGGCGAGCACGTTCGCCGACTCGAGGTCACGTCGCGTGGCCTCGCCGTCCGCACCGGCATGAACGAGCGGCAGCTGGACGAGATCGGAACGGCCGCCGCGTTCCACGACATCGGCAAGATCCGCGTGCCCGAGCGCATCCTGATGAAGCCGGATGCCCTCGACCCGGACGAGTGGACCGTCGTCCGGCTGCATCCCGTCTGGAGCGAGCAGGCCCTTGGCGCCGGGGCCCATCTCGCCGTCGCGCGCGAGGTCGCGCGCTGGCACCACGAGAACTGGGACGGGAGCGGCTACCCGGACGGGCTGTACGGTGACCGGATCCCGCTCGCGGCGCGCATCGTCCGCATCGCCGACGCGTTCGACGCCATGACCAACCGGCGGCCGTACCAGGCGCCGGTCTCGTTCGAGGCGGCGCTCGAGGAGCTGCAGGCCGGCGCCGGCCACGACTTCGACCCCGAGCTGGTCAAGCACTTCGTCGAGATGATCCGAGGCGACGCCGATCTCCGCGCCGAGCTGACGGAGCTGCGCCTCGTCTAGCCGCCGCGGACCTCGGCGAGCACCGCGCGCAACCGGTCGAGCACCAGGTCCGGCCGGTCCAGGTGGACGAAATGGCTGGTCGGGACGATCTCCAGCCTGCCGTTCGGGTAGTGCGCCGTGAACGCCCGGGTCCAGGCCTCGACCAGCGCGGTCGTGACGGCCGGGTCCGGGTTGGAGTAGCGCTGGTACTGGTCGACCATCAGCAGCAGGGCCGGCTCCCGCGTGATCGGCTCGAGCGCCGCGAGCGTCGCCGCCCAGTCGAGCTGCTCGCCGGCGGCGAGCGCGGCGCCGCCCTCGTCGAGTCCGCGCCGGATCATCGCCCGTAGGTCCGGGCGCAGCGCGGGATCCGCGTCCATGCCCAGGTCGGGTTCGTAGATGTCGAGCATGAGGAAGGCCGCCACCGAGCCCGGCTCGGTCGAGGCGAAGAGCCTCGCGTACATCCCGCCGAGGGAATGGGCGACCACGACGAACGGGCCGACCTCACCGGCTGCGGCGAGGGCGGCGTGGAGGTCCGCGGCCGTGTCGGCGCCGCTGTGCACGCCCCGCGACGGGCTGCGCCCGATGCCGGGCCGATCCCACGCGCACACGCGGGTGACGCCGGCGACGTCGTCGAAGAACGGACCCCAGCCGGCGGCACCGCCGCCGGCGCCCGCCTCCAGGATGACCGTCGGCGCCCCGGCGCCGCGGCAATCGAGGTAGACGGTCCTGCCGCCGCCCACGTCGACCTGCCTGCCGAGCGCCTCGTAGGGCGGCACCGTTGCGATCTGCCCGGGAATCCGGGCCGCGAGCCAGGCCTGGGGGCCGCCGGCTCGGACGATGTCGACGGCGACTGCCAGCGCCAGCCCGGCGACCACGATCCACGCCAGGAGGGCGGCGCGGCGGATCAGTCGGGAGCGCACGCCTACCGCGCGATCTGACGCTCGATCCGCGGGTCCGGGATGATCCACATCGCCGCCACGAAGACGTAGATCCCGAAGGCGACGAGGGGCGCGAGGAACGCGATGGGGATGGCGATGACGTAGAGGAGGGGTGAGATCCGGCCCTTGAAGTCGTCACCCAGGGCCTCCGCCAGGGTGCTCGTCTGACCCGGCGCGGCTATCAGCGCCCGCACGAGAAAGCCGTACGAGAATGCCGCCAGGATCAGGATCAGCCCGTACAGCGCGACCGGGAATGCGGCGAACTGGGTCTCACCGATCCACGTCGTCGCGAAGGGCACGAGCGAGAGGAAGAACAGCAGCAGCATGTTCGCCCACAGCACGCGGCCGCTGACGGTCTGCGCCGCCTGCAGCAGGTGGTGGTGGTTGTTCCAGTAGATCGCGAGGTTCGCAAAGCTGAGGACGTAGGCCAGGAAGATCGGCAGGATCGGAAGCAGGTCCTGCGGCGCCGAGCCGTGCGGCGGCACGAGCTGCAGGACCATGATCGTGATGATGATCGCGATGACGCCGTCGCTGAATGCTTCGAGCCGCCCTCTCGTCACGCCCTGATCATGCCCGAGTCCGTCGCGTAGCATCGATCGCGTGAGCATTCACATCCGGAGCTGGCACGACGGGGCGATCGAAGAATCGACCCACGTCGACGACCTCGCCCAGCTCGTCGCCGCCAAGGACACCGCGACCTGGGTCGACCTGACGGATCCGAGCTCCGAGCTGCTCCACGCGGTCGCCCGCCGCCTCGGGCTGCACCCGTTGATCGCCGAGGACATCGTGGAGCGCAACGAGCGGGCCAAGGTCCGGCTCGTGGGCGACGTCATCCACATCGTGCTGTTCGAGCTCGAGCGCACGGACGACATCACGATCCAGGAGATCGACTTCGTGCTTGGCCGCGACTTCCTGCTGTCGGTGCATACGGCCGGCTGGGACCCGCTGGCCGCCCACCAGGTGAAGATGGGCGTCGAGCCGCTGCTGTCGAAGGGCGCGGACCTGCTGCTGTGGGCGCTCGTCGACTCGATCGTCGACGGCTACTTCCCGGTCTTCGACGCGCTCGGCGACGAGA
>JACXTT010002520.1_pt1 | contig 28949 bp, 32 predicted proteins | sample 9270951 | NCBI WGS metagenome assembly JACXTT01 (sample SAMN15532306, study PRJNA645909) | rock metagenome | isolation source: weathered quartz diorite | place: Puerto Rico | collected 2017-06-21 | reverse complement strand
AGACCTTCGCCTGACAGCGTTGCTCGCATTGCCTTCATCAATTCTGACAATAGCAGGGACGAAAACTCTTCCGCAATCTTTTTCACCTCTGCACTTGAGGCGGGAGGCTTGCGACTGGGAAGCACTGCGCTCGACGGGAAATTGGCGCTGAGCATAATCGGTGATTTCTCATCATTTGTCATACACTTTGCCCCATCCTTCTTCGTCCATGCTGCGATGTTAGGTATGGCCGCCCGCTTCTTGGTCTGTCTTCTTAGTTTACATTACCACTAATTCTGCCTGCAAAGCTCCGGCCTCTTTCAGCGCCTCAAATACGGCAATCAAGTCTCTCGGCGTCACGCCAAGACTATTCAGCGCAACCACCAGTTCTTTCAGCGAGACCCCTCTTCCACCAGGAATAGCAATAAGCTGACGGTCTTTCGGTTCTTCAACGACGATCGAAGTATCAGGGACGACCGTGGTCTTTCCATTACTAAAAGGTTCTGGTTGTGACACGCCGAGTTCTGTTTTCACCGTGATGTGGAGGCCGCCGTGGGCGATAGCAACCGGGGCGAGTCGTACATCTTGCCCCATCACCACCGTTCCGGTTCGTTCATTGACGACTACACGCGCGGTGTTATCCGGCGCGACGTCTAAGGATTCTAAAGAAGCAACAAAGGAGACAGGATCGCGCTGAGCGCTAGGCGGCAGAGAGACCGTCACCTCGCCGGGAGATTGGGGATGAGCAATCGCATCCGGCAACGCCATGTTGATCGTCTCGGCGAGGCGTTGGGCCGTCGTAAAATCCGGCTCTCGCAGATGGATGTGCATGACGCCGTCCGCTGCAATGGCTTCCGTTGGAACGGCGCGCTCTAGCAACGCGCCGCCAGTTATACGCCCCGCAGTTTGATGGTTTTTCGTGACCCGCGCGCCAATCCCGTTGGCGCTGAAGCCGCCGCCCAGGGTCATGGGCCCTTGGGCGACCGCATAGACTTGGCCGTCAGGCCCTTTTAGCGGAGTGAGCAACAGCGTGCCGCCGGACAGGCTCTGCGCATCGCCAATGGAGGAAACGACTGCGTCAAGACGCGTTCCCGGCTGCACATACGGAGGAATTTCAGCCGTGACCATCACAGCGGCGACATTCTTGACTCGAACATCTTGCGGACTCACCCGAATGCGATAGTCTTGCAACAAATTTGTCAACGCTTGCACGGTGAACTGCGTATTTTGTTTATCCCCAGTGCCGGCGAGGCCAACGATCAACCCGTAGCCAAACAATTGATTCGAGCGAAAGCCTTCAATTTGTGCAAGGTCTTTGATGCGCGCCGCGTCGGCGGATGTACAGAGCAGCAGCCAACAACCAACAGCGAGCAGCCAGCAGAGAAGAGCAGGCAAAGTGCGGAATGTAGGAGACGAAACTTCCATGTTCTTCATCCTAAGCATCCAGTCTCTAGAATGGAAACAACCAATCAAAGGCCCATGTCCCCCAACCGGACCGCTGTTTATCGGCCACGACGCCAGTGCCGCCGAAGGAAATACGAGCGTCGGCAATTTGGGCGGAAGAGAGCGTATTATCGCGGCCAATATCTTCGGGACGGACGATGCCAGTGAGGGTCATATACTGTTCTTCATGGTTAACCAGAACGGAGCGTGTGCCCTGAATCGCGAGATTGCCGTTCGGCAAGACATCTTTCACAACCGCCGTCAGGCTCGCGGTTAATTCGCCAGTCCGCGCCGTCGAACCTGTCCCCTTGTGGCTGGTATCCGAGGTCACATCGAGATTCGCCAAATTCGCCTGGCTCAAGATATCCTGAAGACCCCACAACGCATTGACCTGCGCTTTATTAGAGGTGTTGCGAGCCAAGTCGGTGTTGGCGGTATTGCTCGCCTTCGCGGATTCCGACACGATCACCGTCAGCACGTCTCCCATACGAAACGCTTTACGGTCGCCATAGAACGAACCGCGATCATCTGCTGGCCACAAAGAACCCGCTGACACTGGCCCTGAGACGGCATGGGGAGTTGCGGCCTGGCTGACGCGGGCAACCTCTTCATCCAACTCCGCTTGGGTGGGTCGGGGATTCACGTGCACTTTGAGTTCCTGGGCGCACCCCGTTTGTAAGGCAAACAAAGCAGAGACTAAGATCCACCAGAAAGCCGCTCGTGGACGTTCAAGGGTTTTGACCATGAGCTTTTGATTATGAATTGTTGACTTCATTAATTGACCCTTACTGTCCTCTCGTTCAGAATTTGCCCTTCAACCACTTTACCTGAGTCCACATTTTCTACGCGAATGCGGTCGCCGATCCGGCCTGGCTCAACTGCTCGACCCGGAGTCTCCACGCGGATGCCTGCGGATTCGTATAGCAATGTAACAGCAGATCCGTGGCGCAGCACTTGCGGAAGATCAACCATCGAGGCGGTCAAGACCTGATTCACAGAAAGTGAGCGCGCCGCCAACTTACCGTCAAGTTCTTCGATGGCAGTCAAAGCTTGGAGCTGGGTCTCTCCTAAGTCCCGTCGTTCTAGTCGAACTTTTTCAGGCGTGACTGGCTCAAGGCGTGCAAGCGGTTGAGAAGTCACCACCACTTCCGCAAACACTTTCACATCGGCGTCAACCCACACCCGCGCTTCTTCGCGGCCATTGACTTGCACCCCGAGGAGAAAGCTGTGCCGACCAGGCGTCACCCCAACATTTGGCTTGAGCACGACCACGCCAATCTTTCCTTCCGGCATAGCCAGAGGAGAGAAGGAGCGGAGGGCCACCTCGACCTGGTCCGATTGCCACGCGCTGTGCTCCAGGATGTAGCGTTGCAACGTTTGAACCACGCGTTCTTGCGTAAGCGCTTGCGGTTTGTCTTCTGCACTCGCGGAGAGCGCAACACACCCAAGCAGTAGTCCCGGAATCAACACCCAGCATACAGTCCGCCAGCTCACAGTTGCGCTCCTCTATGTTCGTTTACAATCGAACAAGGTTATTTGCGGTTTGCATCATCTCGTCAGCAGTGCGTATAGCGCGCGAGCTAATTTCATAGGCGCGCTGGCCCGCAATCAGGTTCACCATCTCTTCAACGACGCTGACGTTCGAGCCTTCGAGAAAAAATTGCGACAAGGTGCCCAAGCCGTCCGCCCCCGGCGCTCCCTGTGTAGGGTCGCCCGACGCCTGCGTAGGCCGGAAGAGATTCCGACCGACGCTGTCTAATCCAGCCGGATTCACAAACCGTGCGAGCTCAAGCGAGCCAATTTGCTGAGGTTGCACAGTGTTCGGCAACTGCACGGACACCGTGCCATCCACACCAACAGTAATAGACTGAGCATTTTGAGGGATAGTCATTTCAGGCTGAATGAGGAAGCCGTCGTCAGTCACTAATCGTCCCTGGCTATCCCTCTTCAGCGACCCAGCTCGCGTGTACGCAGTATCCCCATTGGGTTGCGTCACTTGAAAGAATCCTTCCCCTTCAATCGCTATATCCAACGGATTGCCAGTCGGTTGGAGATCTCCTTCCATAAAGAGCCGTTGGGTCGCCACCGCGCGGGACCCATGGCCGATTTGGAAGCCAGACGGCACCTCTGTCCCCTGCGAGGAGGTATTACCAGCGGACTGTAACGATTGATAAATAAGATCCTGGAAATCCACACGGCTGCGCTTGAAGCCATTCGTTTGCACGTTAGCAAGATTGTTCGCGACCACGTCCATCGTCAATTGCTGGGCGTGCATGCCGGTGGCGGCAGTCCACAATGCGCGCATAATTAAATTCGCTTATTCTTTAAGATTTTTCTTAGGACTTCATACTGACAACAAATTATTGCTTAAGGTTTTCCGACTTCGTTGACGACTTTTTCTGTGGTCTCATCCATCGTGCGCATCGCGCGTTCGTACGCTTCAAATTGGCGCTCGACATCAATGAGCGAGACCATTGCCATAACCGGATCAACATTCGCGTCTTCAATACTACCCTGGAGCACCTGGGTGTTGCCCTTCGCTGATTGTATCTCGGCGTCGTTGACACGAAAGAAGTTCGCCCCTTCGCGGACGAGGTCGCGAGCATCTTCAGCTTGCACGATTTTCAACCGATCGACAGGCGCGCCATCCACAACCACGGAGCCGTCAGTTCCTACCTCGACCTTCGTTCCCTCCACGTGAATCGGACCCTTCTCACCCAACAACGGTTCGCCTGAAGGCGTCACAACGGTGTGAGAGGCGGACAAACTGAAAGCGCCTTGACGCGTATAACGCACGCCATGAGCAGTTTGCACGGAGAAAAGTCCGTCACCTACAAGCGCGAGGTCAAGAGGATTCCCCGTGTTCCGCAGATTGCCGTTCGAGAGGTCCGTATGTTGTTCGGAGAGCGCCACTTGACCACCGATGGGCAGGTTACGCGGCTGGGACCCTTCGAGAATCTCACGAAACACTAACCTGACGCCTTTGTAGCCGGCAGTGTTGACGTTGGCGAGGTCTTGGGTCACCATTTCCAGCCGGCGGGTCTGGACGAGCGCCCCGGAGAGGGCTTTGTACATGGCGGCATTCATAAGGTTTGTCCATTTTGAGCAAAAGGCGTACCGTCGTCCGGGGCCCCATTGAGCTGAGTAACGAAGCTTTTGAGACCTGCCGCCAAGCTCCGTCCGTGCTGCGCCTCGGCAATCTTTTCCTGCGGGGCGGCAGATTTTTCTCCTTGGGGTGAGCGGCGCGGCTCTTGTTGTTCCCCTTGGGTTGAGCGTCGTAACTCTTGGAGCAACCGCACCTGCGCGAGTGGGAGTTTGAGCACGCGTGCAACCTGTTGCACGTCTTCTCCTTCGGCAAGCAACATCGCTGCGGTCGAGTACGAATCCGTGCTGCGTCCCGTCAGCTGTTCTCCGGAAAGCGCCGATTGATGCAAAAGACGCCGAAGATTCTGCTCGGCCAGATCCGTTTGCGTGAGCAAGGCTTCGAGTCGTTTTTGAGTAATCTCCAAGGAATGAAAAAAACTGCTATTGAGCATACCGGCGCGATTGACCGCTTCTTCGAGATACGCCATGCGCGCTTCCCAGCCGTCGCTTTTTTCAGGCTGCACCTCGCGAGGCTGCGCCTTGCGTTTGCGCGCGTTCCACAAGAACATCACGCCGCCACCGGAAAGAAACGCCGCCACAACACTCGCACCCATCAAGATCATCCAGAATTGCTGCATGATCGTACCCCCAGTATGGTTTGGCTCTCGCGTCAAATCGTGAGAGAAAAGCATAGGTTCTTGGAACTCCGGAACCTTCACCGTTGGCGGCTCAGTGACTTGCGTGTGAGGCGGCTCAGCAACCTTAACTTCGTTCGGGGCCTCTTCTTGAATCGGGGCCTCGCTCATCAATGGCAAGCCTGGCGCAACGAGGTGAGGCTCCTCGGACAGTCGAGCTGAAGGCGTAGGCTTCAGCATTGTCCAGGGTTGCGTTTCCGCCCGCCACGCGCCAGGAAGAGGGTCTTCACTTTTTTCTTGCTCTTGTTGTTGCGCTGTCTCCACAACGGAAAGTTTTCTGGATTTCTCTTGTCCGCGCAGCTCTTCGTTACGCGGAGGCGCAGGCCGGGCGCCAATGTCCTTCCCTTTTGATAAAGAGGGACTAGGGCTCTTAGCCAGTTCCTGCAGTTCGCTCATAGAGACAAGTAAACGCTGCGGGTTTGTCAGGGTCGTCACTGTACACTGATGCGCGTCCCGCAAATCAAGCACAACGCGGACAACGCCGGCGCGAAATTGAGAAATACGAACCTTCCGTATGGCGCCCGTGGGAAGATCAAACGCGGAGCGGCCCCGGGAACTGAAGGAGGCGGGGAACAGATCAACATAACAACGAGCGGCCTTCTCTGCGTCGCCCCGGAGATAGTCCCGAGACGACTGGACCGGGGCAGAAAGCGATAACTCTACCTCGTCTTGGACCACCCGGAGAATAGCGACCGTGGCTGGGCTCTTCCGCCCAGCAGCAGGAACCTGAGGGGTTGTTGACTCTGAAGCATCGACAGCGACCGGAGCGGATTCGTCAACTTCCGCTTGTACAGGCGCAGTACACACGCAGGCGACAACAACGAGTAGCGCCCGCAAGACATGCAGGGACTGCCCTTTTCGAGCACGAGGCAGCCGGGTCGCGTTAGAGAGCGTCACGCGTGTTTCATCTTTGTAGTCGACTTGGCGGGAGCAGAAGCATGCCCGTTTGCAGTCGACTTGGCGGGAGCAGAGGCGTGCCCGTTTACTTCGGGGCGTTTCCGCGGCTTGGCCGGCGCGGCTTCGGTCGCATCTTCCTCCCCCAAAGCTTCACGTAAGCGGCTGACTGCTTGCGCATGGATCTGGCAAATACGGCCTTCGGTCAATCCGAGGATTTCGCCGATTTCTCGCAGCGTCAGCTCCTCATGATAATACAGAGTTACGACTAAACGTTCGCGTTCGGGCAACACGTCGATGGCCCCAGCCAGTTTCTCCACCAAGTCTTTTCCCTCGACACACACAAAGGGATCTTGGTAAGGGTTGCCGGCGAATTTTTCCTGTGCGTGCCGCCATTCCTCTTCAGACGCAATATTCAGATCTTCGAGACTAAGCAGCGTCGAGTCGCTCACTTTTTGATCAACCCGATAATACTCCTCAAGCGACACGCCTAACTCGTTCGCCATTTCTTCCGGCGACGCTTCCCGACCAAACTTGCCGGTCAATCGTGTACGAGCAGCCGTCACCCGCCTGCCCCAAGAACGAACGGAGCGACTCACCCAGTCGAGTGAGCGCAGATACTCCATAATCTCGCCCTGGATGCGATAGCGGGCGTACGTCTGGAAGGCGACGCCGCGTCCGGGATCGTAGCGCTGTAACGCTTCAAGCAAACCGACAATACCTGAGTGAATCAACGAGCTCACATCGATGCCTGGCGGGAGACGGCGGTGGACCCGTTCCGCCACCAGCCGCACCAATGGTAAATAGGTATCGACGATTTCCTCTTGCGAACCCATACTCACTGACCGGGTGCGCCCCGGCGTTCCGGGGCGAGACTCTGTTACTGCTGCTTCTTCTCTCACCTCTTCTCCTCCAGGCTATGGTAACAATAAATCCACGACGGACTCTGGCTGAGCGAGCTCAATACCTTGGGTAACCGCAGCTCCATTCGTCAGGTAGGACAACGGGGCTCCGCTCGTAATGACAGTGTTCACTAACGAGCCAAAACATCCGGATTCATCAATCATTGAAAATAACAACGAGTCATATCCTACGCGCTTAAACCGCTGCGCCCACACGGCGGCGTCGCGCCAATTGGTTGCAGCATCGAACACGAGCGTGCGTCGCACGTCAGACGCAGTCTGTTCTTGCAATACGCTTGCCAGCTCGGAAAGCTCCGCAGCATCGCGCGGGCTCACGCCCGGAGTGTCAATTAACACGAGATCACAAGCAGATAGACGCTCAAGGGCGCGATTCAGACCCTCGGCCCCTTCAGCGACTTCACACGGCGTCCCCAAAATTTCGGCATACACTGTCAACTCTTCGACGCCAGTAACCCGACGATTGTCAAGACTGACCCACCCAATCTTGCGATCCTTCTTCCGCATCAAGTGCACAGTCAGTTTCACCAGCGCACTCGTTTTCCCCACTCCCGGAGGGCCGATGAACGCCAAGCGCGTACACTTCCCTGGGGTCACTTTCTCTACGTCTCCCCCAGTCTGAATGAGTTGCGACAAAGCACGCCGCAACAGCACGCGTTCATCACCCATGCCGCCATCTGTTTGCTGCACGAGCCGTGAGAGCAGTTCAGGAGGCACGTCATGCGCAAGCAGCTCGTTCAAAACGCCGGAGTGTTTCATGCCGGGAATGAGCCAGCAGAACATCGCCTTCAAATCGTTGAGTTGAGCATTGAGCATGCGCAAGCCGCGGGCTTCCACTCCTTCACGAACGATGCCCCCGGCCGCAGACGGCCGCTGGCCGCCGCCATTTCCTGGCGTGTTGGGCAACCATCTATCACTGGCGCCGCCAGAGGAATTCGGACGAGAAGCGTCTTCCGGTGAACCCATCGCGGTCACCTTGATCCGCTCTTGTCCTTCCGGGTCGTTCTCTCCGGGCACGGTGAATGTTTTCAGAATCAACGCATCCGCGCCCAGCGAGGCGCGCACTGCGTGCAGCGCCTCATTCATGTCACGCCCCCAAAATTCTCTCGTTTCCATCATTCCACCCGATTACTCCAAGAGATTGAATTTTCACACCTTCGGCAATTTCGCCGTACGACAGCACGGCCAGCTGCGGCACGTAACGACCGAGGAGCTGGCGCACATAGCGACGGATATTCGGACTCGTCAGCAGCACCGGCAAGAGTCCACGCGCCGTAAACGTCTCTACGGCCTGCTGGACATTCGCGACGAGCCGTTGGGCAATTTGTGGGTCCATAGCGAGCCCTTCTTGGACGCTGTCACGGAATGCTTTTTCCGCGCCAGGCGCCAACGACATGAGAAACAACAAACCTTCCGGCGTCCGGTAGGTATTCGTAATGGTCCGGCACAAGGCTTGTCGTACGTGTTCGGTCAGGGCGTCGGGATCCTTCGTCAGCGGCGCATTATCCGCTAGAGTTTCCACAACTGTGAGCAGATCACGGATTGGCACCTCTTCCCGCAACAAGTTTTGCAACACTTTCTGCACCCCACCCACCGTGAGATGGTGGGGAATTAACTCCTCGATCACCTTTGGATGCTCTTGCGCAAGGCTATCGAGCAACCGTTGCACATCTTGTCGCGTCAGTAATTCCGGCGCGTAGCGTTTGACAACTTCAGAGAGATGCGTAATGAGCACGGTTTCAGGATCGACGACGGTGTAGCCCATCATTTCGGCGCGATCGCGATCGACAGACGAAATCCATACGGCCGGCAACCCAAAGGCCGGCTCCTGCGTCGGTTCGCCCTGAAGTTGGCTATCGTCACCCGTTCCCATGGCGTTCATGGCCAGCAGGCGGCCAGGGCGCAACTCGCCTTTGCCTGCTTCGATGCCCTTCACCACGATCGTGTAGCCTTTACTGCTCAGTCGCAGATTGTCGCGGATATGAATCTGGGCAATCGGGTAGCCGCGTTCGGTGAGGAACTGACGCCGCAAAGCTTTGATACGGTCCATCAGGCCGCTTTTTTCGCTATCCACGAGGGGAATCAATTCATAGCCCACTTCAAGCTCCAACAGATCGAGCGGCGCTGCTTTGCCACTATCTTCACGGCTTTCCGCCTTCGCCGCTTCGCCGCCAGTCGCTTCGGATGTCACTTCCTGTTCCGCTGCTCCACTCCAACCCCCTTGAGAAGAAATCCAACCCAAGCCGCCGGCGGCCAACAGGAACGGCAATGCAGGAAAACCTGGAATCAATGCAAACAAGGTTAAAATGCCGGCGACAACGGCGAGGGCTTGCGGTCGCCATAAAAGCTGACTTCTCAGTTCGTCCCCGATATCGACGCCCGAAGCGGTGCGTGTCACCACCATACCGGCCGCGGTGGAAATGATGAGCGCGGGAATTTGGCTGACGAGTCCATCGCCGACGCTCAACAAGCTGAAGGTGCGCGCGGCAGTGGCCACGTCGAGCCCTTTTTGTAAAATGCCAATGAAAATTCCGCCCAGTAAATTGACGCCGAGAATAATCAGCGCGGCAACGGCGTCGCCCCGCACAAATTTCGAGGCCCCATCCATCGCCCCGTAAAAATCACCCTCTTTTTGTACGTTGTGACGACGGCGGCGCGCCTCAGCTTCGTTAATCATGCCGGCGTTCAGATCAGCATCGATCGCCATCTGTTTGCCCGGCATGGCGTCAAGGGTAAACCGGGCCGCGACTTCGGCAATACGAGTGGAGCCCTTGGTGATAACGATAAAGTTAATAACGATCAGGATCAGGAAGACAATGATTCCTACTGCATAGTTCCCGCCGACCACGAACTGACCAAACGCCTCGATGACATGGCCAGCGGCAGAGGGTCCTTCCTCGCCATGCAAGAGAATGAGACGAGTAGAGGACACATTGAGGGCCAAACGAGCCAAAGTGGTAAACAATAACAACGACGGGAAAGAGGAAAAGTCGAGCGGCTGATTCACGTATAAGGCGACGACGAGAATGGTCAGCGCCAGCGAGATGCTGAGCACCAGCATCAGATCCAGCAGAAATGCAGGAACCGGCAACACCATCATGGCGAGCACCCCCACCAGGGCCAGGGAGGGGCCCAGATCGGCGCCGGTCACTCGGCTTTGCTTCTGCTCGTTCGCCATGCTCTCCTCAAAAATCTACAGAGTTGGAATTAGATTCGCGCCCCGAGGCCGCGTTCCCGCCGCAAGCGGAGAATATAGGCCAGCACTTCGGCCACTGCGCGATAAAGCGTTTCAGGAATCTCTTGTCCGACTTCCACTTGCGCGTACAGCATGCGCGCCAGCGGCTTATTTTCTAAAATGGGAATGCTATTCGAGCGGGCAATTTCTCGAATACGTTGCGCCATTAGATCGGCCCCCTTCGCAATCATCCGCGGAGCCGTCATTTCCTCAGGCCGGTAGCGCAAGGCAATAGCCAAATGGGTCGGGTTGGTGATCACGACATCGGCTTTCGGTACTTCAGCCATCATGCGTTGTCGCGCCATCTTTTGTCGGAGACTACGGAGACGACCCTTCACATGCGGATCGCCTTCTTGTTCGCGGAATTCTTCTTTGATCTCTTGTCGGCTCATACGCAGTTGCTTCTGTAACCGCCAGCGCTGGAACATGTAGTCAAGCAACGCGAGCAGCATCATTACCCCCACCCCGGCTTTCAGAAACCACAATCCTTCGCGGTTCCCAAAGAACAATACTTCGGCAGGCTCCAAAGAGGTGAGGGACAAGAGCACGGGCAGATTGGTGTACAAAAAGAAACCCCCCAGAGCGCCAAGGCCAATGATGCCAAGAAGAGATTTCCCTACTTCCCCAAGAGCCTCGAAACCAAACAAACGACGCAACCCCGTCAAAGGGTTGAGGCGTGAAAAGTCCGGCTGCAGCGATTCCGTGCTCCAGAGAAATTGTGTCTGCGCCAACCCGCTTCCCACGCCCGACAGCACAATCACGCCGAACAAAAATATAATGGTCGGCATAACGATGCGACTTGTCTCAAGCGTCAGCGCGAGCACTTCTTGAGAGGACAGTTCTCGTGGTTCTCCCGCGAGAGAAAAGAACCCTTGAAATAAACGCTGTACTGCCTCGGTCAAATTGGAGCCGACGGTTGGCAACATCAACACCGCGCCTAATAATGCTGCAGTAGGAATCAACACACGTGAACGAGCAACTTGCCCCTTTTTCCGCGCTTCTTGTTTGCGTTTTGGGGTCGCCTCTTCACTGCGTTCAAAATCGTCGCGTTCGTCCGCCATAGGAAGCTCGTGGGCTTAGCTCAGTCGACTAAAAAACAACTCCTGGAGTTCTTACTTCCCCAGCGAAAACACAGCAGAGAGCTGTCCGTTCACTGCTGACAACTGGTCCACACAAAACCACACAAGAAAGGGGATTGTTAAAAATAGCAATATCAAGCCAAACAGAAATTGAGCGGGGAGAATGACGGCGAACAAATTGAGTTGCGGAGCCGCCCTGGTCATGACGCCGAGCACGACGTCCGCCAGAAGCAACCCAATCAATGCTGGCGCACTCACACGCAGTGCAATAGGGAAGAGCCCGCCAACCGAGAGCACCAAGAAACGCAAGACATCGGTCGCGCCCGGATGAGCCAGAGCGGACTGCGCAGCTTGAGCCTCTTGCGCCAGGGGAAATACTTGGTAACTCGAAGCCAGTGCGCGGATCAGGAGATGGTGGCCGTCAATTGCCAGAAACACGAGCGACGCAAGCAAATCCAGCAAGACCGGCAGTAAGCTTGTTTGTCCTCCATCATGAGGATCCACCAGCTGTGTAAGTCCAATCCCCATCTTCAGTTCGATCAGCTGACCAGCGAGGCGCATCCCCGCGAAGAGCAACTGCGCCGCCCAACCAATGGCAAGACCGATCAACGCCTCTCTACCCACCGCCATCAATAAGCTCACGAGGGAAGGGGCGGCAGCGCTAATAACAGGCTGTGTGGAAGCAAAGGGGTATACCGCCACACTCAATCCCACAGCAATCACGACGCGCACGGTCTGCGGCGTTGAGGATCCTCCCCAAAACGGCGCGCCGATCACTACTGCGCTCGTCCGGCTCAGGACGAGCAGAAAGGGTACAATTTCTACCCAGTGATCCAGCAAGAATTTTTGGAACTCGTTCACTTTTCTCCTTATTTCACTTCACGAAATGAGGCAGATTGAGGAAAAGCGCGCGCATAAAGTCGAGATAAATTTGCAGCATCCAGGACCCAAGGACCATTAAGGTGAGGAGCGTCACCAGAATCTTGGGCACGATGACCAAGGTCTGATCATTAATCTGGGTGGCCGCCTGAAAGACGCTCACGATTATGCCGGTCGCAAGGCCGATGAGCAGCACTGGCGCAACGATCGTCCCACCGGCTTGGACAGCGCTGCGTATGATATCGATCACGGTCTCCGGCGTCATGCAAAGCTCCGAATCAGTGAGCCGATCAGAAGGCTCCACCCATCGACTAAAACAAACAGCACCAATTTAAAAGGTAAAGAAACCAGCGCCGGGGGCAAAAACATCATGCCCATAGACATGAGGATCGACGCCACAACCAGATCCAACACGATAAAGGGTACATAGATGAGAAAAGCGATCTGAAAGGCGGTCTTCAGCTCAGAAATCACGTAAGCGGGAATCAACGCCGTCGGCGCAATCTCAGCCGCGTCGGTTGTCACGCGCGGTGCGGCGGGCGGCGTTTCCGTGTGTGGCTTTGCTTGTTCACGCTCTTTTTGCAGTTGAGAGAATAAGGCGAGATCCGTTTTTCGCGTTTGTCGCAGTAAAAATTCTTGCAAAGGCGTCCAGGCCGCAGTCAGCGCCGCTGGCGCACTGATTTGCTGTTGGAGATAAGGAGTGACGGCGGCGGCCTCAATGCGCTCCCACACTGGCTTCATCACATACAACGTCAGAAACAAGGAAAGTGCGATAATGATCTGATTTGAAGGCGCTTGTTGCGTGCCCATCGCTTGCCGCAAGAATGAGAGCACGATGATGATACGAGTAAACGACGTTAATGTGATAATAATCGCGGGACCGACCGAAAGGAGGGTCAGTAGGAAAGCGATCTCAAGGACTGACGCGACGCCATTTCCTTGTGTGGCCTGGGAGAGGGAAGACAGCAGCGTGGGATTCATAGTGCTGCTCCAATGTCGTTCGCTCTCTGAACGGCGTCGACCTGTCCGCTGCTGGGTTGCTCGGACGCCTGGTTCTCCTCTGCCTGCACGACAGCGCCCTCATCTGGCGTTTTGGTGAGCAGCGTTACCGCATGAGGGGTCAAGCCGAGTACAAGGGTTTCACGTCCGGCTCGGACGACAGCGACTGAACATTGCGGCGTGAGCGTCAACAGTCCAAGCGGTTTGATGTACTCCGCCGCACGGAACCGTTGTCCGAATTGGAGTACGAATTTCTGTATGACGTAGCCCCCTGCGATCAGGCCTACAAGGAGCAACACCATCCCCTGTCCGGAAAAGAAAGATTCAGTCATTGGCGAGGGAAGTTCCGCAACGGCTGTGCCAAGGCGGAAAAAATTGCCGCTCTTCAGCTAACCCAGCGTCTTCACAGTAGGAAGATTCTGCCTACCCTAGCGGGGCCCTCCCCCCAAAGATCAGCGCCTACTGTCAGAAACACGACATACCGTCAAAGGATTGACGAAATTCTGCGCGAAGAGAAGTCTCCCTACTCCTAAATGCTCCAACACGCAGCCCTAAAGTCTTTCATCACCAACAACTCACGCCGCTGGCACATCCGTTGCTGGAATCTCCGCTGAATCGAACCACAGAAGGTTGGCGTACTCGCGCTGTCACCCTCAGCCTTTCGACTTCGCTCAGAGCCTGCCCGGAATGCAGTAAAAGGAGAAATTTCACGAAGAGTCTCGGCCTGAGATTCTTCACGGAGTTTCGCCTGAGCTTGTCGAAGGGCCCAGAAGGACAAACCTGATTGGTTACATCGTAGAATATACGAATGTCATTTGGGTTGATTACGTAATGGAATAAGGACGATTATGGCACTACTCAAAAACAAATTGGTCTTGATTATTGTCGCTGTGCTCTTACTCGGCGGCGGGAGCGCGTACTATTTCCTTTTCATGGGGAAAAAGAGCGTCGCCGAAGCGAAGAAAAAGGGGCATGGCGGAGGAAAACACGCGGACGACGAAGTCCACGCCAGCGAAGAGAGTGGGCGCGACGATGAAGAGGCTCACGAATCGAAGAAGCATAAGGACGAAGACGACGAAGACGACGAGGATGAGGAAGAAGACGAAGAGGAGGCGTCCTCTGGAGGGGGGCATGGCGGCGGTCATGGTGAAGAGAGCAAAGGACCGATGATAGATCCGTTTGTCGTCAACTTGGCCGATGCGGGCAGTCGTCGTTATTTACGCACTTCTATGAAACTTGAACTCCGGAAAGCGGCGGAAAGCGAGCCCCTTTTAACAGAGCGGATGCCGCAAGTGCGAGATGCTATTTTGGTGCTGCTGAGCGGCAAGATGTCGGATCAACTCCTCACTTCCGAAGGAAAAACTGCGTTACGGACAGAGTTGATCACACTACTCAATAAAGTGCTGAAAAAGAAGAAACTCAAGAAGCCAGTAAAGAATCTCTATTTTACGGAGTTCCTGATTCAGTGAATATCTCCGCGTCTCTCTCCCTTAAATTAGCGAAGATTCACGATTTTTTCATTATTACGGGGCTGACTTCGAGGGGGGTGTTGTGAAAATTCGCGGGACTTTTTTCTAAAAACTGCTGCTCCAAGGCCGCAATAGCATTGCGTTTATGGTCCGGCGAAAGATGCGTATAGCGCATGGTCATCGTGATGGACTTGTGGCCGAGCAGTTCCTGCACGGTCCGCAGGTCCACTCCTGCTATGACGAGGCGCGAGGCAAACGTATGCCTCATTACGTGAGGGCTCATCACGTCTATCCCTGCCCTTCTGCATGCGTATTTAAACGTTCCTGACCCTGCAAGACACGACATTGAGTGGAGGGATAAACAGTAGCGGCGGCATCTTTAATACCGGCAGCCTGCCCCTGACCAACAGCACGGTGTCGGGCAACGCGGCGGCATACGGTGGTGGTGGCATACATAACTTTGGCTCGGGCGCCCGCCTGCCCCTGACCAACAGCACGGTGTCGGGCAACGCGGCGGCATACGGTGGTGGTGGCATAGTTAACCGTAGCACGGACCCCAGTCTGACCCTGTCCCGCAGCCTAGTGTCGGGGAACACTGTGCCGACTACTGCAGAAGTCTCCGTCACCTCTCGCTCCTCCTTTACCGCTACCTTCACCCTGCTGGGCCACAAGGGCCTGACCACGGCCGCGGCTCTCGCTGGCTTCACGCCTGATCCCAGCGACATTGTTGCCACCTCGGACGGCAACAAGCCGACCGCGCTAACGGATATCCTGGACACGACATTGCGAGATAACGGCGGCCCAACACTCACCCTCAACTTGGTTGCTGGCAGTCCCGCCATTGACGCAGCGGGGGCCACCTGTGGGCTGACTACTGATCAGCGGGGCGCACCCCGACCGGTAGATGGCAATGGCGTGGCGGGCTGTGATATCGGGGCCGTGGAATTTGGGTCTGTTCCCTCCCTATTGGCTTTACCGCTACCGATAGCGGAGGGGCGTCATGTACAGGGGAAGTCAAGGCGTGTGTCCCAGCCAAAGAGGGCGAGGAATGTGGAGATCAAGGGGCGCTGTTTGATTCGACGACATGCCCGTAAGCAAAGGGACGAACCAGGAAAGAGGGAATGTCCAGGAGGAAGTAGGCCCCATATCTAACTCGCCGCCCAGCATCACTCCCTCCTGGACGTTCACCGTGTGGTTGGCATTCCAGGAAACGCGTAAGGACAAGGTTGGAGAGCCGGCGCGGACCGTTCGTGAAGACCCAGCGCGGCCAGGGTGGCGGACTATCGAAGGGCTAGAACAGTATTACCGTCAACATCAGTTTTCATCCTCGTTGATTGCTGCACTAAAGCCGGCGTGGGATGAATGAGAAGAAGCAAAACGAGCGAGTGAGGCAGCTCCGAGGCGGAAGAAATAGACTATCGGACTGTTTGGTTTTGTTAAATTCCTGTACTGCCGCCAGAAGGTGATACGGCTAACACGGTTCTGTTGATGACTACTCCCCTCCCTATGACAATCAACTCCATCCTACCGTAGGAATACCGAAACTAGAATAATGACGAGCACTTTGGTATGACGCACCCATCAATCTCGAGGAGGGGACGTTATGGACAAAGTAGCGAGTAGAGTTGTCATGCTGGCGAGCTTTCTTCTCACCCTGAGCAGTGCGGCAAGCTGGGGAGCAGGGCCGCCGAACAACGATGTCAGCGACGCTGACCACAACACCGCAGGCGGGACGGACGCGCTCTTCAACAACACGGGCGCCGACAATACCGCCTTCGGCTGGGGCGCCCTCCGCTCCAACACCACTGGCGGCAAGAACACGGCCACCGGTGCCTGGTCGCTCTCCCACAACACCCGCGGCACCCAGAACATGGCCACCGGTGCCTGGGGCGCTCTATAGCAACACCGTCGGCTTCAACAACATGGCCACCGGCGTCTGGGCACTCCTCTCCAACACTACCGGCACTGAACAACCGGTGTCGGGATAATGCCGTACGGGAGTGTGTGAGCAACGCTGACTGTGCGGTAGGCAACGGTGGGCCTGGGGGGCCGTGTGGATTTGCAGGCTACCGGGACTGGCGTTTACCTGAGGTGAATCGAGACGGGGGGACCGCTGAGCTGGAGACGATCGTGGATTGCAGTTTTTGGCCGTGTATCGACCAAAGCGTGTTTGGGCCGACTAGGGTGGTCATCTACTGGTCCTCTACCACCTTTACCTCCTTCCGGTTCGCGGTGTGGCTCGTCAGCTTCGCCGGCGGCGACCTGACCACCTTCCATAAGTTCGACGGCGGCTTCCACGTGCGTGCCGTGCGGGGTGCTCCGTGAGACTCCGGGATACTCCCCACTGAGCGAAGAAACAGGCTTATGAGCAGTAGCCGTGTGAACACGGATTAGGTATGAGTATGCTTTTGATGCCAGGCTCCCCACCTAGCACGTCAACGCCCACATGAACACTCAGAAAATGCCCCACGCCCCCAAATGAAGAAGCCTGGAGAGCGAGAGCACGCTGTCCAGGCTTCCTTACGGGTAATGAACGAATCCCAAGGAGCATGATAGCCCTCTTGGTGTACACACGGCGCCGTGGGCGCCTTACCTTGTTTTCGTGCCCGAGACCGTGCCACTGGCAATTTCTTCTTCGAGCACGGGAAAGATGTGCTCGCGTTGCCAAGCCCGTCCTTGCTTGGCGGCATAACGAACGAGAGCACGGAGGATGGCCGAACCGCTGATCGTCCGACCGCCGTGGTCGCTGGCCTCTTGTGCTAGCGCCTTGAGCAGATCGACGTTGTCTTTCGTCAAGACCACGGTGATTTTCCCCATACTCGTTGCCGTTGGTTTTTGGGTCGTCGGTTTCTTGCTCGCCATAGGGTGAGTTCATACCTCCTCTGCAAAGAGGTCAACGCCAGTGAGAGCAGCCCTGTTGCTCAGTGAACTCATAGCCGCCGAAAGGCTAACATTTGCTCACAGGTGAACCGCTTCCTTTGTTGCTTAGAAGTGTTTCTTAGAAGAGGAGCGCAAAGCGGTGACTACATCTCCCACGTAAGTATCCTCTTCAGGTGCGCCTTCGCTTGGCGGAGCAGCGCACGGATCTGTTTGCATTCCACAATGGCAGACGCCGTGTAATGGCCGTGTTCATTTTCTACCATTTCTACCAGTGGTGCTTTTTTTCGACTTTTTAGACATTGGGTAGGGGGAGAACCATCGCGGTTGACGGCGCCGTCTAATAGCGAAAAGTGCGAAATCAATTCTCACTACACGATTGATGGCGTCGTGTACTTGCTCCGAAAAACCCGCACAACTTTCGTGTCCTTCCGGTGAACGCGCTTGACGTCTCTCAATGAGGGACCAGCCGAGCGACTCAGCACGCACGGCGCTTCCTACGCATGAGAGGTCTGCACTCTTCCGAGAGGCATGGCACGACATTCTCTGATACACCACACAATGAGTGATAGAAATTTACGGCTTCTCGTGCTCGGGCTCCGTATTTACAGGCCGGGCCTGGAGAGACCAGGAACAGGCTATGGACACATGCCTGGATGCGGTCTTTCCTCCTCATCACTCGCTTGGTGCGACCTCGTATCGCACCCACACCTTTTGAAGTTGCCTCGACTGCGCGCCATGAGTTGCTTTCTGTCGCAGAGCGGATTAAATCCTTAGCGTTAGGCGCTCTTCTGCTACGCACAAGAAAAATGAACCTGTCCCTTTTTCTTTGCTCGGGGTAAAAGGAGATAAATCAATGAACATCAGTGTTGCAAAAATGGCTGTCAGTCTGGCGTTTATTTCTGTCATACTAAGTCATCCAGCATATGCCGATGAGTTAATTGAGAGCAACCGCCAAGGATATTTCGATGAAGTTTTGAAAGAATGCAATGCACAAATAAGTGAATGGCAAAGGTTATGGGCGCTTGAGATAGCCTTGGCTTTTCTTGTAGTGGTCCTGGGTGCTGTTTCAGCAGCTATACAAAACTTCAATTTACAATCTGTAAAATTAATAACCGTTATTTGTGGATTAGCGATTACTATCACTACAGGATTTACTAATATGGTTGGGTGGGACGATTATCGTACATTGGATAAGTCCATTACTAAAGCCAAGTCCATAGTCCGCAATATGAATAAAGCGAAGCGTGATTATGAAAGGGTTAAGGAGGGTGACAAGCTTGTACTAGTCGATGAGTTTGGAAAGTTACACGAAGAGTTTATAAAGATTCAGGAGCCACCGCCAGACAAAATTGCTAAATCTGACAACTTCGGATACAGAATTATCAACATGGCGTATGCTGCTGAGGAGCCACCACCCTGGGTATCCACGGTTCCCAAAGACTCCAAGAATCTGTACTTCGTGGGGATCGCTGACAGTGCCAAGCTTGAGAATGCTAAAGCAAATTCAAAGGAGAATGCTATCCAAAATGCAACTGGATTTCTCGCTGAGACGTTAAATACGAATAGCGATAAACAACTCGATATCAACAGCCTCGCCCTATCTCTCACAAAGTCTTCCGAAGACGTTGACAACTATATAAGCTTTGACGAGAAGAGTAACATTTATAGATATTATAGTTTGATCCGAATAAATAAATCCGTCGCCGAAGCCGGAATTAAGCTTTTTGCCGTTCAGCGCGGCATTAGTGCGCCAGCGAGTGCGATAAAAGCTCTTGGCGACTCGCAGCGGGTCCGTGATGATTACACCTCAAAGCAGCTTGTGCGGTATGAGGCTTTATTGGACAAAACAAGCACTATGCTTAGTGAGGATGAAAATCGGAATTTTTCAGAAGCGCGCGAATTGAGAAAAGAAAAGAAAAACGAAGAAGCTATTGCCAAGCTTAAGGAGATACTTGCGAAGAAACCTGAATTTTACATGGGCTGGTATAATCTCGCATTGGCTTATTCTGCAGCTGGTAATGATGCAGCTGCTCGTACAGCCTATGAAAGGACAATCGCGTTAGAACCGTCCCAGCCCTTACGAGATGGGACGGTTTACAATGCCTTTGGTCATTTTCTATTGGAGCGAAACTTTCATTGCGAAGCTATTTCGCAGTTTGAAAAGGCTATTGGGTTGGATCAAAACAATCCCAGGGCGCAAAACAATCTGCAACAGGCAAAGCAGCAGTTACAGGATACAGGTACTGTTTGTCGGTAATCTAAGAATAGGAAGAAATGGGGAGATCTTTGCAATTCGTTCGTTGTTCTTTTGACAGTTCCGGACGTCCGCCTTCTCCGACCCGAGCAAAAGCCTCTCCTATTGTGAAAATTCGCGGGACTCTGCTGTGAAAACGAGAGAAAAATGGAGAAAGGGAGAGAGGAGCAAAGAGTGGGATTGTGTAGGAGAAACGCGGATTTATCAGCGATCACGAGGAGTTAGGAAATCCGCAGATTTTGACTTCCTGATTCAGTACAACAGTTTGGGCAAGTCTTACGCACGTTTAAGACAAGTTTCAAACCAGTGCAGAAAAAACTTGATTGGAACTTGTCCCAAACTTGTCTGAGGCTTGCCGTTAAGACTGTCTTTGCTCTCCGCGGTGTAAACGTTTTTCCACCGCCACGATGCATTCGAGCAAATGTGGCAAATGAAAAGGCTTTGGCAAATAGTCGTCACATCCCAATTCTTCGGCCTTTTTGCGATCTGGGTCCGTGGTCAGCGCTGACACCACAACGACATATGGTTGCGCTTTTTCGCTTTTCTCGCGTAGTCGGCGAAGCACTTCAAACCCATCCATGCCAGGCAGCATCAAATCCAACAGGAGTAAATCCACATCTTCCGCTTCCAAGATTTGGAGTGCACTTTTTCCCGAGCCGGCCGTACGGACATGATAGCCTTGTCGCATCAGATACACGCTGACAATGTCGCGCAACGAACTGTGGTCTTCAGCAAGTAGAATAGTCAGTTTACGAAGAGGCGCCTCGGCTCCTGTGCGCGCGGTGCGCTCTTCTCGTGAAGGAAATTTAATTACTTGACCCATATCAATAATGCTCCTCGTCGTTGTATCTTTTCGGCTGAGACCGGCGGCTATTTAGCCGCCATTTAAAGTTTCCCCGGAATCCGACGATCGCATCTTCAAGGGCTACTTTTGCTCGTGTTGGGGCGTCCCCTCTTCAGGGGACGGCAAGAAGGCGGAAAATTCATGGTCTTTACTCTCATTGGGTTCGTTGTTCTTTTTGGATGCGTTCTAGGCGGGTTCCTCTTAGAAGGCGGCCCCTTCGCCACGTTGATTCAACCAGTTGAAATCTTGATCATTGGCGGAGCCGCGGTCGGCAGCTTGATCCTGGGTACGCCAGGCAAGCATCTGGGACCCTTGTTCTCAAATGTTCTCCACGCGCTCCTCGGCAACGGCGCCACGAAGGCCGAATATCGCGAACTGTTCCAGCTGTTGTTCGAAGTTTTCAGCGTCATGCGCAAAAATGGCGACATGGCGGTGGAAAAAGACGTAGACGATCCCAAAAGCAGTCCCATTTTCTCGAAATACAAAGGGTTTCTTCATAATCATCACGCCTGCGCCATGTTGTGTGATACGCTCCGGCTCATTGTCAGTGGTTCGGCTAATCCTCAAGAAATCGAGCACCTATTGGATGAAGACATGGCGACATTCGAGGAGGAACATCACCGCCCAGCCTCCTTAGTCGCCAAAGTCGGTGACGCAATGCCCGCGCTCGGTATTGTCGCTGCGGTGCTCGGTATTATCATCGCTATGGGTTCCCTCGATGCTGGTCCTTCCGTACTTGGGCACAAGATCGGCTCAGCCTTAGTCGGCACCTTTCTCGGTGTGCTCATCTCCTATGGTATCATCCAACCCATCGCAACCAAAATGGAGATGTTGGGGCAGGAAGAAAAGAAATATCTTGAGTGTATTAAGATCGCGATCTTATCGTATCTTCATGGGGCCGCACCCATCGTGGTTGTGGAATATGCCCGCCGCATCACCTTTACCGCAGAACGACCTTCCGCCGCTGAACTCGAACAGGCGGTAAAGGGCGGATAGACATAACCTATGCAGAAACAAAAAGAAAAAACCGGCAGTAAAGAACAACCCCCGGTCATCATCAAGAAAATCAAAAAGGTACAGGGTGGTCATCATGGCGGCGCGTGGAAAGTCGCATACGCGGACTTCGTCACCGCCATGATGGCGCTCTTCTTACTGTTATGGATTCTTGCAACCGCCAATCCTTCGCAAAAAAAGGCGATCGCGGAATACTTCCGTGAGCCCGGGGTTTTCGAAACTTCGACTGGCGGTGGCGGGAATAACCCAGTCGCACAGTTTTTCGGCGAACCTGGGATCATGGACGCGCAAAAAGGCATCCTTCCGCAGATTCCTATTCAAGGCTTAATGCAGGGATTAAAAGAAAATATCGAACGAGACCTCAAAGATTTAAAAGAATATCCGGCGATCAAAGACCAGATCGTCATCAAAATCACGGCAGAGGGTCTCCTTATCGAATTGATCGACAAGGAAAACCGAGACAAGGCTTTTTTTGATCTCAGCAGTGCGGAACTAAAACCCGCCTTACGGCATATTCTCGATAAGATCGTGCAACAGATTCACCAACTTCCCTATCATCTTGCCGTTGGCGGCCACACGGATTCGCGCCCCTTTCGCACTAACAGTTTTTATTCCAACTGGGAGTTATCCGCCGCGCGGGCGCTGAATACACGACGCGCTATGGAGGAAGCTGGCTTACCTAGTGGACAAGTTGAACGCGTGGTGGGCTATGCCGACAGTACGCCGCTGATACCAGACGACCCGCTCAATCCTGCCAACCGTCGGATCAGCATCCTCGTTTTAGACCCGAAGGCCGCAAAACCGGTCGCCGTAACGCCAGAGGCTCTGACGGCGCAAGAACACGCTCAAGAAAAGCCGACAGAACCGTCAAAAAAATCCGTCAAGAAAAAAGAAAAAAACGAGGACGAGGAAGGCGAGTAGCAACCCTTGACCTCGCGTCTATAGAGAAAGCATACCAAGATACGGGACTGGAAAGTCGTCTTTTTCTCCTCGCCCTTGAGGGGAGAGGACACAGGAGAGGGTGATCACTGCAGATATCCCCTCACCCCAGCCCTCTCCCCCAAGGGGCGAGGGAACCCGAAGCCGAAAGGGCTTACACCTATGTCGCGCTACATCTTGCCGTGGCCCTTCTATAGGCTCTGCCCGAGCACGAGAAAAATCCGTCCACAGAGATCACTCGTACTCCCAACGAGACCGTGCTTATCCCAACCCTTCGATGCGTTTTTCCGGACTCAACACGTCGGTAATGCGCACGCCAAACTTTTCCTTAACCACCACCGCCTCGCCTCTCGCCATCAGTTTATTATTGACATAGATATCCAGCGGCTCTCCAGCCACACGATTGAGTTCGACTACAGAGCCTTGGCTCAACCGCAAGAGACTTTCTACCGTCATCCGCGTGCGTCCAAGTTCGACAGAGACCTGCAACGACACGTCAAAGAGAAGCGCTAAGTCAAGCCTATCTCGATCGACAGGAGAAGGATGCGGCCTTGACGCTGGAGCCGCCACTGCTTCCTTTTGCGCCTGTTCAAAAGGATCGTCTTGCGCTTCCTCTTCGAGCGCCTCCTCCGATAATCCCCACGCTTTCGGATCGTCTAAGTCAGCCATGATTTACGCCTCCGTTCTCCTTCGTGTCGTTCATGAACCACAACAACAGTAGCGCCATTTTGCTGCGCCCCGCGGCCTATAAATAACGGTTTTCCTTCTGCATGTAATACTACTTGCTCCATAGCGCGCCGGTGCAACGGGATAAAATCACCCGCCTGCAAGTGTGCGATCTCTTGCACGGAGAGCTCGACCGTATCAAGCACGGCGTGCAACTCCATCTCCGTCTCCAAAAGATGTTCGCGTAACCGTTTGCCCGCTTCAGTATTATCTTCCCCGTCTTGCACAAGTAAAAAGGAAGATTTCAAACGGTCGCGCACTTCTTCGAGGGCGGAAAGCGGAATCGAGAAAATAATCTCGCCGTTAATTTGCGCCGACATTTCAACATTAAAAGTTCCCATAACCATGACATCGGCCACAGCACTGGCGCCTAAGAGATAGGGGTTCATTTCAGAGCCAAGATATCGACCAGTGATAGGCAGCAAAGGCTGCCAGGCGTCCTCCATCCCCTTCAACATTTTCGCGACAAATTTCCCTAGGAAACTTGTTTCGATAGGCGTGAACTCTCGTCCTTCCGCCCGCATGGGTCGCAGCCCGTTGCCGCCAAAGAAAATCTCAATCATGGCGTAGGCGAGTCGGGCTTCAAGCACCACAATGCTTTGTCCACGCAGTGGTTCCAGGCGTACAAGATGGATACTACTAGGCAGCGGTAAACGTTTAATCAAATCCTCGTACGCTACCGCATCCAGCGAATCGAGGCCAACGTACACCGCTTTTCCGAGTTCTGAGGCAAAGATATTACGTAGACGGCGCGCAAATTTGTTAAAGACGCTTTCTAAGCCGGGCAACTGCCCGTGAATTGAGAGTTCACTACGACTGAAATCATACAGTGGAGGCCCTTCCGGCGTGGTCTTCTTTTTGACAGGAGACTCAACGTCTGCGTCTCCGCCATCGAGTCCTTGCAAAAGGGCGTCGATCTCATTTTGGGAAAGAACGTTTTTCGCCATACTTTCCTAAGTGGGCTCCTTCATGCCGTCAGGAATTTGTCCACACTGTCAGTTTTTCGCCTCCCGTACGGACAGCAGCCAGAAAACGCCGAGTTTGCTGCCGAGAAAATTTTCTTTCGTGATAAATCTTTAGAGCCCTTTGCAATAAACATCCTGGAGTGCTCCTCTGTTGACACGAAAGAAATGTCAAGAGGCTTACAAATGTGGAGCAAAATGAGGGCCAGAAAGAAGGACGAAAGCGGATGGACAGAGAGGAAATGGCGAGGGGAAAAGGAACCGCTGACCTCGTACCCAGAGAGAACCTGGGTACGAGCGAGCAGATAGGTTGCGCGACACTACAGAGTGTTTTTTTCGAAGAGCGCTACGAACACGGGCTCTCCCTGACTGTGGAAGGCCGCCTGTTGGACGAGTGAAGCTCCTGGAATGGAAATCATAAAATCGTCGCCTTCCACAACGGTAGGCAACGAAAGCACACAGGTTTCTGGCAGCAAGGATTTCACACCGCCGCCCACCATATTGACCAATTCGCCTAAAGAGTCGTCCATATCTTCTTTGGCTACATTGTCTCCCTCGATCCCGAACATCATTTCCGCGACCTGCCTTGCCAGCGCACGCGAGCAGTGCAATGTCACCACGCCATTCCACGCTCCAGAAATCTGAATGCACGCCGCCAGATCCGCTTCCGATTGCGGCGTCGTTGTCGTCCCACTGTATTGAATCTCTCTGGTCAAGACAGACTCCCAGATACTCTCAAGAACCCGTGTAATATCAGTGTGTGTCAGTTCCATGCTCTTCTCCTAACGCGCGCGCAAGCGATAGCAGCCAGCCTTTTCAAACTGCAGGCGCTCAAACCCTTCATCAATGTTCAAGGTTGTTTCAGCCGCCCCAAGAAAAAGATATCCGTCAGGCCGCAGTACACGGCGCACTTTCGCTAAAATGGCTTTCTTGGTGGGAACGTCAAAGTAAATCAAAACATTTCGGATAAAGATGATATCGAACTCTGGCAGCGACGGCCACGAATCAATCAGGTTTAATTGGCGAAACTCAATCATCTTGCGAAGCTCGTCTTTCACATGCCATTCAACGCCATGTCGCTGGAAATACTTGACGAGGAGCGGCGCAGGAACACCGCGGTTGACTTCCAATTGGCTGAACCGACCGGTGCGCGCGCGCTCTATCATCTCCACCGACAGATCCGTCGCCAGAAAACGCACAGTCCAATTTGTTAACGAAGGGAAATGTTCGCGCAACAGCATCGCCACGGTATAGGGTTCTTGTCCGCTTGATGACGCAGCGCACCAGAGATTGAGCGTGCGTTCTTTTTCGCGTTTCGCCATGAGCTCCGGCACGAGCATTTTTCGTAGCGCTTCGAAAGGGTGTAGATCCCGAAAGAAGGAGGTCTCGTTCGTCGTCATGGCTTCGATCACTTTCTGATGAAGGCCATTCGACGGCTGCGTCCGCAGTCGCGCGATCAGCTCCTGCAACGAGGAGCATCCTTCCCCACGCGCAACCGGCAGGAGACGAGACTCGACTAAGTACTCCTTGCCCGCCTCCAGCACGATCGCTGAACGCGCCCGTATAAACTTGCAAATATAGTCAAAATCAATACTATTGAGCGACACGCTTCACCTGCCATTCTGGAGATCTGCCCCCCATGGGTTTCGCGATTGTTGGCGCACTGCGGTATTCTTCGGCGCGACGAAGGATTTCGCCGCCGAGCTGGTCAAGCGGTATAATTTTATCGGCGAGCCCCGCCTTCGCTACGATACCAGGCATCCCCCACACCACACTGCTCGCTTCATCTTGCACGAACACCTGACCACCTGCCGCCTTAATGGCCTCACAACCCTCCAACCCATCCTGCCCCATCCCGGTCATTACCACGCCCAACACATGAGGACCAAACGCCTGCACCACAGAACGAAACAGCACGTTCACTGCAGGGCGACAGGAATTTTCTGGCGGCCCTTGATGCAGCTGTAATCGCGCTCCCGCAGCCTCTCGCTCAACGATCATATGAAAATCCCCCGGCGCCACCCAAGCTTGCCCCGGCGTCAAACTGTCCCCAGTCTGCCCTTCACTGACCTTCATCGTGGACTTCGTGCTTAGTCGTTCTGCTAGTAGGCGCGTGAAAGTCGGCGGCATATGCTGCACGAGCACGATGGGAACCGGAAATGTTGCGGTCCAGTGTGGAAAGAGCGTCGCCAAGGCGTTTGGACCGCCAGTCGAGACGCCGATTGCCACAACATCGATGCGGAATCGCGATCCACTGCTGGCAATGGGAGAGAACAAGCGGGGAGGCTCAGATCTTTTTGACTCGCTCGCGCCTGGTCCCGCCGCCTGACCTCCGACGCCTGTCTTCGCGAGAGCCGAGACCTGCATCCCCAGAGGCCGCCGACAGAACGCTTTAATTTTTGGAATGAGATCATCTCGAATCCGCTGCAACCCAGCTGTAACACTACCCACATTGGCGGGTTTGGTGACATAATCCGTTGCTCCTAACGCGAGAGCGTCAAGAGTGGCGGAGGCGCCGCGTTGGGTCAACGTGCTAAACATAATCACAGGCAGTTTGGGATGTGTTTTCCGCAACGCCGCCAGTGTTTCCAACCCATTCATTTCAGGCATTTCGATGTCAAGCGTGACCAAGTCAGGATTCAGCTGAGTCAGCTTACTGAGCGCCAAGCGGCCGTTCGCGGCGGTCCCCACCACTTCGATATCCGGGTCTCCTCCCAAACTATCCGTCACCAGCTTACGGATCACCACGGAGTCGTCCACTACAAGGACACGTATTTTAGACATTGACATTCCTATCAGCCCAACGTCAGATTGAGCGATTGAGTCATTGAATCATCGGGTCATTGAGGACAGAAACTCTTCAAACTAATGACTCAATGGGACAATGGCGAAATGAGTCAATTTTCTAGAGTTCGATCCCCAGAATTGCCAATTTCTCCAGGATCACATCTTTCGTGAACGGTTTCATAACGTATTCGTTAGCGCCCGCTTCTAAGGCGTGTATCATAGCGTTCGCCTCAGACTCCGTTGTCACCATCATCACTTGCATGTCGTCATACTCGTGATCTGCTCGCACGGCTTGGACGAACTCTAACCCATTCATTTCGGGCATATTCCAGTCAACAAGAGCAATTTTAGGCTTTTCTACTTGCTGTAACTGCTTCAGCCCCTCGCGGCCATGACCGGCCTCAGTCACCTCGAAGCCGAGTTCCTTCAAAATTTTTCCGAGGATAGTTCTCATGGCTCGAGAATCGTCAATAACGAGGGCACGCATAGTTTCGGGTCTCCTTCCACACCGTCCCTTTTTTCAGGGGCGACGCTATAATGCACGCTTGGCTACGGAAAAGAATTTTCTTTGTTCTATCGGCAGTCATTAGTATAGCCAGCCCCACTCCCAACGTCTTTGTCTCTTTCTCGACGCTGTGGAGCAGGACTAGGCGACGAACAGAAGATTCAGCCACAGGCGCGACGGCCAAACTCTATCGACGTCGTCACGCCTTAGAGTAACGCCGCCTCCTGTTCATTGTTGAAGTTGTCAAAATGGGGAACCGATTGCCGCTCCCTCGTGTCTACGACGTCCACACTGTAAGTTTCATCATATTTAAATTGCCCAACGACATGTTGGAGCTGAGCAGCCATCATAGCGAGATCGCCCGCCGCGCCCTGCATCTGGGAGACGCCGGCAGCGGTGTTCTGCGCCACCTGCGCCACCTGGGCAATGTTCTGCGTAATCTCGACACTCCCCTTATAGGCGTCCTCTACATTGCGCCCAATTTCACTGACCGTGGCGCTCTGCTCCTCTACCGCTCCCGCGATCGTCGTCGAGATGTCATTAATACGCGTAATGATCTGCGCCACCTGCTCAATCGCCTTTACCGCCTCCCGCGTGTCCCCCTGGATTGCTCCAATCTTACGACTGATGTCCTCCGTGGCCTCCGCTGTCTGTTTAGCCAGCTCTTTTACCTCATTGGCCACAACCGCAAATCCTTTGCCCGCTTCTCCTGCTCGAGCAGCTTCAATTGTGGCGTTGAGTGCTAACAGATTCGTCTGCTCAGCAATCGAGGTAATCACCTTCACTACATTGCCCACCTCTTGACTACTCGTCCCCAGCTTCAAGATGGTCTGATTGGCTGAATCCGCTACCTGCACCGCTTGCGTGGCCACAGTGGCCGCCTCAGAAGCGTTCTTGGCAATCTCCCGTACTGAAGCTGTCATCTCTTCTGTAGCCGCCGACACACTCTGTACGTGCGAGCTTACCTCCCCTGCCGCCACCGACACTACCTGCGCCTGCGCCGACGTTTCCTCGGCATTAGCCGCCATCTGCTTGTTGGTTGCAGTCAGCTCTTCGGCGGCCTCCGCCAAGGTATGCGTATTCTGTCCAATGGCCGCTACTGCCCCCTGAATCTTCTCTGCAAAGGTGTTAAACCATTGGCCTAACTCCCCGATCTCGTCGCGACTGCGAATCGCCACCCGCTGCGTCAAATCTCCTTCGCCCTCGGCGATATCTCGCAGGGCTTGCACGGTCTGCCCCAAGGGTTTCGCAATGGAGCGATTGACCACGAAGGGCAGCGTGAGGCCAATGATGCCCGCTGCTACTAAGGCGCTGAGCACGAACCATTGCCCTTGCTGGGTGCGGCCCGTTATCTCGGTGCTC
>JACXTT010002519.1_pt1 | contig 28950 bp, 21 predicted proteins | sample 9270951 | NCBI WGS metagenome assembly JACXTT01 (sample SAMN15532306, study PRJNA645909) | rock metagenome | isolation source: weathered quartz diorite | place: Puerto Rico | collected 2017-06-21 | reverse complement strand
GAGTTCATCGCCAATGCCCGCGCCAAAAAAGAACCGCTGAATTTTGCCTCGGCCGGCACCGGCACTTCGCAGCATCTGTCCGGCGAAATGTTCAAGAGCCTCACCGGTCTCGACATGGTGCACATTCCCTATAAAGGCAGCGCGCCGGCCATCCAGGATGTGATGGGTGAGCAGGTGGCGATGATGTTCGACACCAGCGTGGTGGCCGGCCCCTTCGTCAAGTCGGGAAAATTGCGCGCACTGGGCGTCACCTCGTCCAAACGCGTCAAAGGCTTCGACGAGGTGCCGACCATCGCCGAGGGTGGCGTGGCCGGTTACGAAGTGGTGTCCTGGCAGGGCATCTTTGCGCCTGCCGGCACACCGAAAGATATCGTGCAGAAGCTGAATGCTGAACTGGTCAAGGTACTGCGCATGCCGGATGTTGCCAAGCGCCTCGAGGATCTCGGGCTGGAACCTGCCGGCAATACCCCGGAAGAATTCGCCGCGTTCCAGAGAGCGGAAATCGCCAAGTGGGCCAGGATCATCAAGGCCGCAAACATCAGCGCCGACTGATTCAATATTGAAAGCAGGTTACTGTGCGCAAAAATTTCATCGCTGGTGAATGGGTCGCAGGCACGCATGCCTCGGCCGATATCAATCCCTCGGATCTCTCCGATGTGGTCGATGAGTTCGCGCAAGCGGACAAGGCTCAGGTTGAACATGCGGTAGCCGCCGCGCGCGCCGCCTTTCCGGCTTGGTCGCTGAGCACACCGCAGCAACGATTCGACGCGCTCGACTTTGTCGGCAGCGAAATCCTCGCGCGCAAGGCAGAGTTGGGCGCGCTGCTCTCCCGCGAGGAGGGCAAGACCCTGCCCGAAGGCATCGGCGAAGTGGCGCGGGCCGGGCAAATCTTCAAATTCTTTGCCGGCGAAGCACTGCGACCGGGCGGCGAATTCATGCCTTCGGTGCGCCCCGGCATCAGCGTGGAATTGAGCCGCGAACCGGTCGGCGTGGTGGCGCAGATCGCGCCATGGAATTTCCCGATTGCGATCCCCGCCTGGAAAATCGCCCCGGCACTCGCCTATGGCAATTGCGTGCTGTTCAAGCCCGCCGAACTGGTGCCGGGCTGCTCCTGGGCACTGGCGGAGATCATCAGCCGCGCCGGCTTTCCGGCAGGCGTCTTCAATCTCTTGATCGGTCGCGGCTCCATTGTTGGCCAGCAACTGCTCGATCATCCTGAAGTCGATGCCATCAGCTTCACCGGCTCGGTCGCCACCGGCAAACGCGTCGCCGAGGCCGGCATGAAACGCATGGCCAAAGTGCAGATTGAAATGGGCGGCAAGAATCCCTTGCTGGTGCTGGACGACGCCAATCTCGAGCAGGCGGTCGAAGTCGCACTGCAAGGCTCGTTCTTTTCAACCGGGCAACGCTGCACCGCGTCCAGTCGCATCATCGTCACCGCCGGCATTCATGACGCCTTTATCAAACGCCTGGCCGAGCGCACACGCAGCCTGGTCGTTGGCGATGCTCGCGATGCCAACACGCAGATCGGGCCGGTGGTGGATGCGCGCCAGCTGGAGCAGGACGAAAGCTATATCGCCATCGGCAAAAGCGAAGGCGCCACGCTGCTTTGCGGCGGCGAACGCGCCAAGCGGGACAAGGAAGGTTTCTACTTCACGCCGGCGCTGTTTATCGATTGCGACAACACCATGCGCATTTGCCAAGAAGAAATCTTCGGTCCGGTCGCTTCGGTCATTCGCGCCAGGGATTATGAAACCGCACTCGCCATTGCCAACGACAGCGAATTCGGTCTCTCGGCCGGCATCTGCACCACCTCACTCAAATACGCCACGCACTTCAAGCGCCATATCGAAGCCGGCATGGTGATGGTGAATGTACCGACGGCAGGTGTGGACTATCACGTGCCCTTCGGCGGGCGCAAAGGCTCCAGCTATGGCCCGCGCGAGCAGGGTCGCTATGCCGCCGAGTTTTACACGACGGTAAAGACCGCCTACACCCTCGCCTGAAGCGCGGCATCAATCGGCGCGCAAACTTCATCCTCTGAGGAGAAACGCATGAAGCTCAAGTCCCTGGCTATTGCAATGCTCACCGCATGCACTGCCCTGATTCATATCGCGTGCTATGCGCAGCCCTACCCCAACAAAGCCATCACCATCGTCGTGCCGTTCACGGCCGGCAGCACCACCGACGGCCTGGCGCGCGCCATCGGCAATGAGATCGCCAAAGAGATTCACCAGCCGGTGCTGGTCGATAACCGCGCCGGCGCCAGCGGGGCGATCGCCGCGCAATTCGTGGCTCAGGCCGCCCCCGATGGCTACACGATTTTCCTGACCACCAATACCACGCAGTCGGCCAACCAGTTCCTGTTCAAGAAGCTGCCTTACGACGCGACCCGCGACTTCGCGCCGATCGCCGCACTCGTCAAGGGTTATCTGATGATGGTGACCAACCCGAATGTGCCCGCCAACAGTGTCGCCGAGTTGATCGCACTGGCCAAAAAGAATCCGGGCAAATTGAGTTTTGCCGCCGGCAGTTCCTCGGCGCGCGTGGCGGTGGAACAGTTCCAGCAGATGACCGGCACCCAGCTTTTGCATGTGCCCTACAAGGCCAATCCGCAGGCCATCGTCGATCTGGTCGGCGGGCAGGTGGACATGATGATCGTCGATCTGGCGACCAGCCTGCCGCAGGCCAAGGCAGGCAAATTGCGCGCGCTCGGCGTCAGCAGCCCGCAGCGCCTGGCGCTGGCGCCGGAACTGCCGACCATCGAGGAAGCCGGGGTGCGCGGCTATGAATTCAGTTTCTGGAATGCGGCCTATGCACCGGCGAAGACGCCGGATGCGATCATCAAGCGTCTCAATGAATTGATGGTCAAGGCGGTCAATACGGAATCGGTGCGCAAATTCGTCGGCACCTACGGCATGGAGCCCTACACCACCTCACCCGCCGATCTGGCCGTATTCCAGGCGGCCGAGATCGAGCGCTGGGGCCGCATCATCAAGACCGCCGGCATCCAGCCCGAGTAGCAGCACCAATCGAAGAGCGTTCCAACGCCATCCAATTCACGAGGAGAAATCCATGCCATCACGCTTTGCAAAATTTCTGATCGCTGCCAGCGCGGCACTGGCACTCGCCGTCCCGATGTTTGCGTCCGCGCAACCTTGGCCGAACAAGCCCATCAAGCTTATTGTGCCCTTTCCGCCCGGTGGCAGTACCGACGCCATCGGCCGGCAATTGGGACAGGAATTGAGCAGGCTGCTGGGCCAGCCGGTGCTGGTCGAAAACAAGGGCGGCGCCAACGGCAATATCGGCGCGGACTATGTCGCCAAATCGGCGCCAGACGGTTATACCTTTCTCATCTCCGGCGTCGGTTCCAACGCCATCAACTATTCCCTGTATCGGACCCTGCCGTTTGCCGACCGGGACTTTGCGCATATCTCGCTGCTGACCATCGGGCCCAATGTACTGGTGGCCAATCCGGATTTTCCGGCGAAAACATTTGCCGAATTCATCGCGCTGGCAAAGGCCAACCCAGGCAAGTATTCGCATGCCAGTTCGGGCAGCGGTTCCTCGGGACATCTGGCGATGAAAATGCTGGAAGCCGCCGCCGGCATCAGCCTGGTGCATGTGCCCTACAAGGGCGGCGGTCCGGCCATGACCGATACCATCGCCGGCCAGGTGCCGCTGCTGTTCATCAACCAGGATAACGCCCTGCCCCAGGTGCAGGCCGGCAAGGTACGCGCGCTGGCCGTGACCAGCCTTGAACGCAATCCGGCTTATCCGGAGGTGCCGACCATCGCCGAATCCGGCTACCCAGGATTTTCGGCGGTGTCCTGGTTCGGACTCTCCGCACCTGCGGGCACACCGAAGGAGATCATCCAGAAAATGAACGAGGCGGCGGTCAAGGCAATGAATGCATCAGAGTTGAAACAGCGTCAGCAGGCGCAAGGCTTTGTGGTGGTCGCCAACTCGCCGGCGCAGTTCGCCGAGTTCGTGCAAAACGAAATTGCCAAATGGTCGGGAGCCGCCAAGGCTTCAGGCGCACAGATTGATTGAACAAAACATGCGCGCATACACCTCGCCACCCAACCAGTTTCGTCGCGATTTGCTGGCCGGCAAGCGCCTCATCGGCTGCTGGACTTCGCTGGCCAGTCCGATCACCGCCGAAGTACTGGGCCTCGCAGGATTCGACTGGCTGCTGCTCGATGGCGAGCATTCGCCCAATGATGTCAGCACCTTCATCCCGCAGCTGATGGCGCTGAAGGATAGTGCCAGTGCGCCGGTGGTGCGGCCGCCCTGGAACGAACCGGTGATCATCAAACGCCTGCTTGATGCCGGCTTTCACAACTTCCTGATTCCGTTTATCGAATCGGCCGAGCAGGCGCGCAACGCCGTGGCGGCGACGCGCTATCCGCCGGCCGGCGTTCGCGGCATCTCGGTATCGCAGCGCAATAACCGCTACGGCACCGTGCCGGATTATTTCGCCACCATCAACGACAATATCGCGGTGATGATGCAGATCGAAAGCCGCGCCGGGGTCGATGCGGTGGATGCCATTGCGCAAGTCGAGGGCGTCGACGGCATCTTTGTTGGCCCCAGCGATCTGGCCGGCGCGCTCGGTCATATCGGCAACCCCGGCCATCCGCAAGTGCAACAGGTCATCAAGCATTTGTTCGAGCGCGCACGCGCCAATGGCAAACCCAGCGGTACCCTGGCGCCGGTGGAAGCCGATGCGCGCCGCTATCTGGAATGGGGCGCGAGTTTTGTTGCAGTCGGCAGCGATCTGGGCCTGTTCCGAAATGCCTCGCAAGCCTTGCGCGACAAGTTCCAGACTTGAACGTGCCGGAAAACGCTCGCCATTCGCCGCGCGCCATCGCACAGCTGGCCGAAACCATTTTGATTTCTGCCGGCGCCGGCGACGAAGAAGCGAGGTCGGTTGCAAAGTACCTGCTGATGTCCGATCTGGTCGGCCATGCCTCGCACGGGGTAATGCGCGTCAAACAATATGTTGAACAAATTCGCAACGGCCAGATCAAGTGCCGCGTCACGCCGCAAATCGTCAATGAAGGGCCGGGCTTCGCGGTGATGGAAGGCGGCCTCGGCTTCGGCCAGGTCGGCGCCGCCGAGGCCACGCGCCTCGCCTGCGAGAAGGCGGCGAGCCAGGGCATCGCCATCGTCGCGCTGCGCAACAGTGCGCATGTCGGGCGACTCGGCGACTGGGTTGAACTCGCCGCCGAACTGGGCTGCGCCTCGTTCCATTTCGTCAACACTCTGGCGATGCCACGCGTCGCGCCCTGGGGCGGACGCGAACCGCGGCTGTCGACGAACCCGCTTGCCTGGGGCATGCCGGCCGGCGGGCGCGAGCCCATCGTCGTCGATCTGACGACCTCGGTGGTAGCCGAGGGCAAGGTGCGGCTGGCACGCAATGCCGGCAAGCAGATTCCCGCCGGATGGATTGTTGATCGCGATGGCAAGGCGTCGACTGATCCGGCCGCACTTTACGACGGTGGCACGCTGTTGCCATTGGGCGGCCTCGATGCCGGCCACAAGGGCTACGCACTATCGTTGATGGTGGACCTGATGGCCGGTGCGCTGTCGGGCGGCGGCGCCAGCGGGCCGCAGCGCAAGATCAATTGCAACAACTTCACCGTGATCGCCATTGCCACTGAAACACTGGCACCGGATGGTTCGATCAGCAATGAAGCCGCGCACTTCGCCGAATGGATTCGGTCGGCCACGCCGATTGATCCGCAGCGCCCTGTTCTGCTACCTGGCGACATCGAGCGCGCCGCACGCGCCCGCCATCTGCGCGAAGGTCTGCTCCTCGATGGCGCTTTGATTCAAGTCCTGCACGATGCTGCCGCAATGGCGGGCACACCGAAATCGAAAATCGATCAACTGCTGTCCAGCGTTTTTCAACCGGGAGCCGCACATGAAGTTTTCTAGAATCGTTGCCGCGCTGTTGGCATTTTATGCACTCACCACTGCCGCGCCTGCGGCCGCGCAATATCCCAACAAGCCGGTCACCATCGTCGTACCCTTCCCGCCGGGCGGCGGTACCGATACCGGCACGCGCATCATCGCCCAGCGCCTGTCGCTGCGCTGGGGCCAGCCGGTGATGGTAGAGAATCGCGCCGGCGCGGCGGGGCAACTCGGCAGCGATTATGTCGCCAAAGCGGCGCCCGATGGCTACACCCTGCTGATGGGCAATATCGGCACGCAGTCGATCAATCCCTCCATCTACAAAAAGCTTTCCTACAATCCGGATAATGCCTTCCAGCCGGTGACCCTGGTCGCGGAATTGCCGCTGGTGATGCTGGTGAACGCGGCCTCGCCGGCGATGAACCCGAAGGCGATCATCGATCTCGCCAAGGCGAAGCCGGGCCAGCTCACCTACAGCACCTCAGGCAGCGGCGGCTCCATGCATCTTGCGGCGGCCATGTTCGAGAGCGAGGCGCAGGTGCAATTTCTGCATGTGCCCTACAAGGGCGGCGGGCCGGCCATCGCCGACCTGCTCGGCGGCCATGTCGACATGACCTTCGCCACCGTGCTCGAGACCATCGGCCACGTGAAGAGCGGCAAGCTGCGCGCACTCGGCATCAGCGGCGCGACGCGCTCGCCGGCGCTGCCCGAGGTGCCGACCATTGCCGAAAGCACCCTGCCCGGCTTCAATTCCATTTCCTGGATCGGCCTGCTGGCGCCGGCCGGCACACCGCCGGCCATTGCCGAGCGCATCGCCAACGATGTGCACGAAGTGTTGGCGATACCCGAGGTGCGCCAGCAATTGATTACGCAGGGCGCCATTCCGATCGGCAATCAGCCGAAGCAGTTTGCCGCGCTGATCGACGATGACCGCCGCCGCTATGCGCGCATCATCCAGGAAAAGAACATCAAGGCCGAATAGACTGTCCGTCAATCGCAAATGAGTCCATAAAAAATGAAACCACGCATTCTTCAAAACGGCCGGCTGATGCCGGCGCTGGAAAAATCGCTGAGTGAAGAATTCGATCTGCATCCCCTGTGGCGCGAAGCAGATCCGAAAAAATTTCTCGCCGAACACGGCGGCGAATTCATCGGCCTCGCCACCTCGGCGCGGGTTGGTGCCGATGCTGCGCTGATCACTTCGCTGCCTGCGCTGAAAGTGATCGGCAGTTTCGGCGTGGGCTTCGACACCATCGACATCGATGCTGCCACCAAGCGCGGCATCGCCGTCAGCAATACGCCCGATGTGCTCACCGACTGCGTGGCCGATCTGGCCTTCGGCCTGCTCATCGATGTGGCGCGCGGTCTGTCGGCCTCCGACCGCTTCCTGCGCCGCGGCGACTGGCTGCGCGGCGCCTTCCCGCTGCAGACGCGGGTCAGCGGCAAGCGCCTCGGCATCGTCGGCCTCGGACGCATTGGCCGCGCCATCGCCAAGCGTGCATCGGGCTTCGACATGGACCTGCGTTATCACAATCGTCATCCTGCCGCCGACACGCCTTTCGTTTACGAAGCGTCCCTGCCCGAGCTGGCGCGCTGGGCGGATTTCCTGGTCGTTGCCAGCGCCGGCGGACCGGAAACGCGTCATCTGATTTCGGCCGAGGTGATTGCCGCGCTCGGTGCGGAGGGTTTCCTCATCAATATTTCCCGCGGTACGGTCATCGACGAGCAAGCCCTCGTCGAGGCCCTCGCGCATAAGCGCATCGCCGGCGCGGCGCTCGATGTTTTTGAAAAGGAACCGCATGTGCCCCAGGCCCTGCTCGCCCTCGACAATGCCGTGCTGCTGCCGCATATTGCCAGCGGCACCCATGAGACCCGTCAGGCCATGGCCGATCTGACGCAGGCCAATCTGCGCAGCTTTTTCAAGGACGGAAAGCTGCTGACGCCGGTGATTTAAACGCGCATTTAGCTGCGAACGCAGGTTCAGCAGGCAGAAGAACAGAAAAGAAAACTCCAGCATTGGCGAGGCTTTCCAGGCATTTTTGGCCCGGGAGCCGCGCCAATGCTGGAGTTTGGCTTTTGTATTTTCAATTCCCTACCCTACCGCGTTCGCGGTATCGACATCGTCCATGGCGGGTTTTCCGGGCGAATACGTTTGTATTTGGAGTAACCTGAGCGCGTGGCAAAGGGGCTGATCGCTGCCTTCAAAATCCCGCGATCACAAAATCACAAACAAAAGATCGGCCCAGGGAGGGCGACCATGATTTTGTTCCAGCAATGTTCGCGCCTACTTGCGCCTCGGCGAGCCGCCGACACCTGCGACAAGCAGCCGCGCAATCTGCGACATCGCCTGCTTGCCGGTGGGCTCGGATTGTTGCTCTGGGCCATCCTTCCCGCCGCGCAGGCGCAACAGGGCCTGACCGATTTCCGTACCGCCTGCGGCAGCTGCCATGGCGGTGTATCGGCCGTGCCCAACGGGCCCAACTTCAACGCAGCCAATTCGCAGGCAATCATCACCCAGGCGAACGCCCATGGCATGGGTGCCGCAAATGCAGGATTGTGGGCGAGCATCGTCTCCTACATCGATTCCGTAAAGCCGGTCGTCAACATTAGCGTGCCCTATGTGGCGACTAACGCAACCCCTACCGCAACGTCGGCGACGGTCGACGATATTTATCTCGGTTCGTTTTATGCCGGCATCACCGGCATTGCGACAACCTCTGCGCCGGGCAGGGGCTCGGTCAACTACACCGGTACGGTTGGTAACCCGACTGCAAATTACACACCGACAGCCGGGCAATGTGGAGCTGACTCTTGGCAGTACCGAGGCACCGTGTCGGGAACGGCCCCTGACATCACCAACACCACGACGCGTACCGCAAATGTCACCATCGCCAATCCGGTGTTGGGCGCCAATAATTTTTCGACCTCCATTGCCTACAGCACCAGTCCCACGGTCATCCCCCTGTCCCTGACCGGCGATGGCCCGACCAGCGTCACCATCATCGCGCAGCCAAGTGTGGGCTCGGCGGCGGGGTCGGGGACAAGCTCCATTACCTACACCGCCAGCGCGTCCGCCTATACATCGCCGGTCACCATCCAGTACCGCACCAATGCCTGCGGCCAAGTTTCACCGACGCGCACCATCACCCTCACCGTGACACCGCCGCCAGCGCCTGTCTTTACAACGCCTGCGACCAATCCCGGCAATGCCAGCAACGGCTTTACCGGCGTGGCCTATTCCTACAGTGTCGCCGCATCATCGACCACCACTGCCGCGACGTTCTCGCTGAGCGCCGGCAGCCTGCCGCCCGGACTGTCGCTGGCATCAAACGGCGCGATTACCGGCACGCCGACCACCGTCGGCAGCTTCAGCGCGACCATCGCCGCGACCAACCTCAACCCGACGCCGACAACAACCGTCGTCAATTTCAATATCAGCCTGGGCCCGCCGGTTTTCACCAGCGGCGGTACCGCGAATGGTGCGGTTGGCGCGACTTACACCGCGGGCTCACCGCTCTACACGGCCACCGCAACCAATGGTCCCAACACCTTTGCGGCACCGGGGGGATTGCCGGCCGGCCTGACCATCAACGCCAGTACCGGCGCCATCACCGGCACGCCGACGACGGCGGCGACGGCCTCCTACAATCTGACGGCGCAAAACAGCAATACCACCGCGATACTGTCGGTATCGTTTGCCATAAGCAATGTGGCCCCGGTCATCACCAGCCCCGGCCCGGCAGCGGGCCAGACCGGCGTGCCTTTCAGTTTCCAGATCACGGCGACCAATGCGCCCAACCCCACCGGCTACAGCGCCACGGGTCTGCCGCCGGGATTGACGGTCAGCAGCAGCGGCCTGATTTCCGGAACGCCGACGACAGTCGGCAGCTATAGCCCGACGATCAGCGCCAGCAACAGCACCGGCACCGGCTCGCTGGTGATTTCGATGCCGATCACGCTCGGGCCGCCGGTCATTACGAGCGCGACGACAGCGAGCGGCGCGGTCGGCATTGTCTTTGGCGGATACCAGATCACCGCCACCAACAATCCGACCAGCTTCACGTCGAGCGGCCTGCCGCCGGGCCTGACGATGAATGCCGCCGGCCTCATTTCCGGTACGCCCACTTCCAACGGAACCTTCTCCGCGACGATCGGTGCGCTCAACGGCACCCTGCCCAACGGCAGCCAGACGGTGAGCTTCAATATCGCCGTCGGCATCCCGGCAATCACCAGCGCGACAACCGCCAGCTTCCTGACGGGCCAACCGTTCAGTTACCAGATCACCGGCACCAATGGGCCCACCGGTTTCACGGCAACCGGCTTGCCCAGCGGCCTGACGGTCAGCGCCAGCGGCCTGATTTCCGGCACGACTTACCAGATCGGCAATTTCACCATCCCGCTTACGGCGACCAATGGCACCGGCACCGGGAATGGATCGCTGGCGTTGACGACGACGCTGGGACCGCCGGTCGTAACGAGCGCAACGACTGCCAATATCGTCGTCACGCAGGCATTCAATTACCAGATCACCGCGCAAAACGCGCCGACCAGCTTCAATGCAAGCGGGCTCCCCGGCGGGCTCACTGTCAACGCATCGAGCGGATTGATCAGTGGCGTACCTACGTCTACCGGCACGTTCACCGCGAGCGTCAGTGCGTCCAACGCAATCGGCACCGGCTCGCAGACGGTCACCTTCACCAGCGTCAATCCGCCAGCACCGACCGTTGCCGCAAAGTCGGCGACCATTGGTTTCAATACGGCAACGCAGATAGATCTGGCGACATCCATCAGCGGCCAGTTCAACAGCATCACCGTATCCAGCGCGCCGGCGCATGGCAGCACCAGCATCAGCGGCACCATCGTGACTTTCACGCCGACCACCGGCTACTTTGGCGCCGACAGTTTCAACTTCACCGCGACGGGTCTCGGTGGCACCTCGGCCCCGGCGACAGTCAGCCTGACGGTCAGCACACAGGCGCCCACGGCGGGCAGCACTACGCTGTCCACGCCCGTGAATACCCCTGCGACACTTGACCTCGCCCCATTCATTCAGGGTTCGGCAATTTCCGGCGTGGTAATCGGCACTGCACCTGGACACGGCACCGCGACCGTCAACGGCACCAAGGTCACCTATACCCCGGCCAACAATTACTTCGGTCCGGACACTTTCACCTATTCAGCTTTCGGCAATGTCGGCACCTCGGCGCCGGCAACTGTGACCGTGACTGTGATCGGTCGCCCGGACCCGACCAAGGATGCCGCCGTCCTCGGGCTGATCGCGGCGCAAGCCGATGCAGCCCAGCGCTTTTCGCGCGCGCAGATATCGAATGTGCAAAGTCGCATGGAATCCCTGCATCGCCGCGACGAACGCGATGGTGGCACGACGGCGAAAGCCTCCTTCGGGGGAAAACGCGTGGCGGCGATACCAACAGCACCTTCCGGCGGCGGCAATGCACCGGATACGCAAGCAGCGCCACGTTCCGCAGCCGCCTCCGGCATGACGCCAATGGCGGTCAACAGCTACTTTGCGAACAGTTATGCCATGGCGGGCGGCATCAACAGTGATGCGCCCGCTTTCCGGCCCGTTGCGGCCCCCTTCGCCAGCAGCGCGATTTCCCTGTTGACGACCGGCACCCTGAATGTCGCTGCATTGGGCAGCGGTTCCGGCGGCTATGTGGAAACCCGGGCGACGGACGCCTTCAATTTCTGGCTGGGCGGCGTCGCCAATTTCGGCACCCGCAGCGCCACCGGCACACGCAATGGACTCGATTTCACCACCAGCGGCGTCAGCCTGGGCGTTGACCATCGAGTTGCGCAGGACTGGGTGCTGGGCCTTGCCGCCGGCTTCGCACGCGACCGCAGCGACATCGGCAACGATGGAACCTACAGCCATGCCCAAGGCTATTCGGCGATGGCCTATGCCAGCTATCAACCGAGCGCATCGACATTCGTGGACAGCCTGATCGGTGTCGGCTCCCTCGACTTCAAGACCCAGCGCTATGTGCTGCCAATCAATGATTACGCGCGCAGCAGTCGCGGCGGCTTGCAGTGGTTCAGCTCGGTTTCGGCGGGATACGAATATCGCGACAACGGGGTATTGATATCGCCTTACGCGCGTATCGACTATTCGGCCAACCGGCTGAACCAGGTTTCGGAAACCGGCGCCGGACTCTACGCCCTCACCTATGACCGCCAGACCACGCCCTCGCTGCAGGGCGCCTTGGGCTTGCGCGCGGAAACCATCAATGCCACCAGTTTCGGCTGGGCCGTGCCAAGAGTGCGCACCGAGTTCCGCCACGATTTCGAAGGCGCCCGCGACACCACCCTCGCCTATGCGGATTTGGGTGCAAACGGACCGCGCTACAACGTCTCGGTGGCGCCCACCACGCGCAATTCCCTGGTGCTCGGCATCGGCAGCGACTTCGTGCGGCGCGGCGGCCTTACCGTTTCCTTCGACTATCAGTACCAGCACTCCTTCTCCAGGGACAGCAACCAGGCCGTCAAGGTCCTGTTTTCGCAGGACCTTGACGGACGCGGCTCACCGTTCTGGGAAAGCAACTTTTTCCTCGAACCGTCGAAACCGAAAGATTTCCAGGTCGACGCCGGATTCACCTTCGACAGCAATGTGACCCGCGCCAAGGACACCATCGACAAATTGTTTGATCGCTCCTACAGCGTCAACGTCGGCAAGGGCCTCGTATTCCCGTTCATGGAGAAGGCGCGGGCAATTCTGACGGGTACCCTGGGCGCCGAAAACTTCCAGGTTTACGACAGGCTGAATCGCGCCAGTGCCGGATTGCAGGGAGAACTCCAGTACCGCAACTCAGCCGAATTTGATTCGCCCACGCTGGCGCTGACTGTGCAAGGCAATGCCGATGACTACCGCTCCAAATTGCGCAGCGGCAGCCGCTATTCGGTCGCGGCATCGATACGGCAACCCCTTACCGATCGCATCAGCCTGTTCGCGGCCGCTTCGCATAACGAGCGCTATGCCAAGAGCACGGTCTTCAACAACCGCTTCAATGCGCTGCGGCTGAATATCGACTACGCATACAACAACTCCGATACGTTCTACCTTACCGGCGAATACCGCCGCGGCCAGATTATTTCCTCCGGCCAGGCCTCGCTGGCCAATCTCGGCGTGGCAGATGTTTTTGTGCTGGACGATGCCTTCCCGGCGCAATTCTTCACCTATCGCTTCAATGGCCGGACGGTGCTATCCACACTTGGCTACAACATCGGCTACGGACCTCGTCACTCGCTGGATATCTCCTGGCGGCGCGCGCAATCGACACCCGATGCGCAACCGAGTTTCGTCAACTCAAGGATGACGTACATCGCCGACCAATTCTCCATCATTTACCTGATTCGTTTTTAAAGGAACCGATCGTGCGCAATGAACGAGCGTTTTTTTTCCTCCGAAACTGCATGCCGCTATGTGCCGGCCTGCTGATGCTGGCGTCCTGCGGCGGCGGCGGAAGCCCCGGCGACACGCGCCCCGGCAGCAGCCCCAATCCGGTGCTGACCCTGGCAGACCCGAATGCCTTCCTGCTTTTCCCGAATCCGCAATTGCAATCCGATGGATCGAAGCAAACCGATACGGCTGCCTATACGCAAGCCTATTACGCCGCCATCGATCCCGGCAATGCCAGGGATACCTTGCCCAAGTGGAAAGCGGTCAATGGCTTCGACAGCGGAACCGGTACCCAGGTCACGGTGGTTTTCGGCGACCGCCGCGATCTCGGTTATGGCCGGCGCATGACGGCGAGGCAAAACACGGATGGTACCGTGGCCTTTTACGTCGAAAATTATCTGGTGCAGGCGGGCGCGGGCTACACCTACTCTTCCCTCAATCTCGATGCAGCCGTGGTCCGCGATACCCAATGGCTGATCGGCATCAACGCCATCGAATTCAGCCCGGGGCCGGTCGGCGGCGCCAGCTTTACCAAGTTTTATAATTTCAACGCCAGCACCCAGCAGCGCGCATCGGCGGTCGACCTGGATGGTCGCGGCGACAAGGCCATGCCCGGGCCCTGCATCACTTGTCACGGTGGACGGGGCGATGCCCTGACGCCAGCAGATGCCAGCGGCCAGCCGCGCTTCAATCTCGTCCAATATTCCCTCTCGCAAACACGTGGCGATGTGCAGGCGCGCCTGCACCCCTTCGAGGCGGACTCATTCGGCTACTCGACGACATCCGGATTTACGCGGCCGGACCAGGAAGCCGCGATGAAAATCATCAACAAGATGATTTTATGCTCCTATCCCCTGCCGTCCCCCTCCGCCCTGCCCGAAGACGCATGCCGTCGGCCGGCCAATGAAAGCGAATGGCAGGGTACCGCCGCGGAGTTCATCAAGGCGGCCTATGGTGGCGACGGACTGCCCAATGCAAATTTTGCGGACAGCTATGTCCCTGCCGGCTGGGTGTCGGCTGGACAGTCAACGCTTTATCAATCGGTGGTGGCGCCCGCTTGCCGCGCCTGCCATATCATGCGAGGTTCCGGCGGCCAGTCGGATCTCGATTTCACCAGCTATGCCAAGTTCCAGTCGTATTCCGACCGCATCAAGGCGCATGTTGTCGATCGTGGCAATATGCCCCTGGCAAAAATCGTCTATGACGCCTATTACGGCTCCAACCGGCCGGATGTCATGGCGACCTTCCTGCAGGGCGAGGGATTCAACGTGCGGGACAGCAGCGGTGCTGCATTGCGACCGGGACGTCCGGTCGCGGATCCCGGCCCCAATCGCGTCGTTCGCCAGGGGGCAACCACACTATCAGCGGCCATGAGCCTGTTTTCCAGCAGCTACAGCTGGACCCTGGTTTCCGGTCCCAACGGAACGACGCCGGCCACTGGCGCCACCTTGAGCAACGCGAGCTCGATTTCGCCGACATTCACGAGCACCACCGATGGCAGTTATGTGCTGCAGCTGGTCACCGGCAATGGCACCAGTTCAAGCGCGCCGGCGCAACTCACGGTTGTCGTCAACAATGCGCAAACGCCAGCGCCATCGGCAATACGCTTCACCGACATCAAGGCGGCGCTGCAGGGCGGGCTATGCACCAACTGCCATAGCGCCGGCGGCAGCCTGCCACGTCCGCCGCTGTTCTACACCAACTACGATCGCAATGGTGACGGTGCAATCGACGCCACCGACGATGCCTGGTTCTATGCAGAGGTCCGCAGCCGCATCAATTTCACCGATATTGCCGCCAGCCCCTTGCTGCGCAAGCCGGCAGGCCATCACCACGGCGGCAATGTCCAAGTCGGCTTCAACGATACGCTCGCACCGGGAAGTTCAGGCCGCAGCAACTATGATCTGTTCCTGAGCTGGATCCTGAACGGCGCGCCACAATGAAGCAGTACAAATAAAAAGCGGGCCAAGTGGCCCGCTTTTTTGCGCCTGTCGATACCGTCAGTAGCTACGGCGCGGTGCCGTATAGGCGTCGTTCGAGAAAATGAACGGTGGCGTTCTGCCCACCAGGGTCTCAATCAGTGTCAGTTCCTGGTCGCTGTGGTTGATGAAGGGACCGTTGCGGATATTCTTGCCGCGGCCACCGTCATTGACAATGTACAAGGGGCGGTCATGGTGGGTAGCGGTGACTGTGGTCTTGCTCTCAGGATCGTTGGTGGCCGCAACTTCAGTCACGCCATAACAAGTGCAAAAATAGGTTTGTTCGGGTTCCGCCTCGAGATAGAAACCGGTCCCGCGAATCCCCACTGTGGCGTTGGAGGTGCGCACGCGCATTGGCGTATTGCGCGACACCGACAGCAAAGCCCCGGTCAGCATCCTCAGGCCGCTGACAACGAGGGAACCGCTGGATTTTTCCGCCTCGATCACCACCGAACTGCCACCGCGCACAATCATTGCATTGCTGTTGACCACGAATACGATTTCGCTGCCCTTGGCCGTCTTGACGGTATCGCCCGGATTGATCTGCGTTTGCAGATTGGCTTCCTTGTCGTTGACCGTGGCCTGCCCGGAGATGCGGTAAATGGATTGCCCGGCTGGCAACTTCGACGGCCTGCTGCCGAATATGCTTTGCGCCAGCACATTCCCCCCCGGAAGCGCGGTCGAAAACAAACCCAGGGAAAGCGCCTGTATCAACAGCCTGCGGCGCGGATCGTCCGCTTCACCGAATTCCTTCATGAATTCTCCCTTTATCTGCGCGACCCTTGCCGGGCGCTGCCATGCAGCAAGCGACAATTTTATCCCATATGTTACGTTGATCTTGCCGCCCCGGACGCGGTCGCGCGCTCGTTCCGTACCGCGTTCGCGGGATGGCAAAATCGCCAATCTGGGGAAGGAGCAAGCCCGGGCGCGCCTTGACGACATGCGGCCCCAACGAATCGAGCAAATATGCAACAATCCAGCGAGTATAAAACAGCGTCAAAATCTGCCGCGCACTGGCGTCCTGCGCAATCGCCATCAATCAAAATACACAAGCGGGCCACTTATGAAAGCCAGCTTCAATATCAAGGCAATCTGGACCAATTACTTCTCGTCCATCAACGCGATCATCCGCGCAAGCCTCGGGGTGGCCGTTGTTGCGGTGTTCTTCGTCAATTACATTTCGAATGAACCTATTACCTTCTTCAAGCGACTGGAGCTGCTCGCCTACGACACGCGGCTGCGATCGACCATGCCTGGCAAAATCGATCCTCGCATTGTCATCATCGACATCGACGAAAAAACCCTTGCAGCCGAGGGCCGCTGGCCTCTGGCGCGCGACAAATGGGTCTTGTTGATCAGGCAGTTGTTCGATGTCTATAAAATCAAGGTGGTGGGATTCGACGTATTGTTTACGGAGCCCGATTCGAGCTCCGGACTTGGCACTCTGGAAATGCTGGGGCAGAGCGCCCTCAAGTCCAATGGGGAGTTTCAGGAAAAGCTTGCGGAGTTGCGTCCCCAGCTTGATTTCGACAAGCGATTTTCGGAGGAGATCAAAAAGCATTCGGTTGTATTGGCCTTTGCCGGCAGCAATGATCTGACGGAAGGCCTCGCCAAACTTGAGCTGGGGGCGCTGCCTTTGCCGGCCTTCACGACTGAGACTTTCAAACAACCGTTCGCAGTACAGCAAATCGTGGGTTACAGCGCCAACTTGCCCGCCCTGCAAAACAATGCGGCAGCCACCGGACATATCATGCCCATGGTGGATATCGACGGCGTGCTGCGCCGCGTACCGATTTTCATAAAGTTCAAGAACGGATATTACGACGCACTATCCGTTGCGGTTTACCGCACCTACCTCGACAATGAACCGGAGCGTATCGTGCTGCGCGAAGACGAGGGGGATGGGATTGTCCGCCTGAAGAGTGTCCAGTTCAGCGATAAAACCACGATACCGATCGACGACGAGGGCGCTGCCCTGATCCCCTACCGCGGCAAAAATCCGATGTTCCGCTATATTTCCGCAACCGACGTAATGCGCGGCAAGCTGACGCCGGGAGAGCTTGAAGGGAAAATTGCCTTTATCGGCACCTCGGCACAGGGGCTTTTCGATCTGCGAAACACGCCGGTGAATGAAGTTTATCCCGGTGTGGAAGTGCATGCGAACATGGTCTCGGGGTTTCTGGACAACAAGCTGAAAAGGGCGCCCGCCTTCGAAGGTACGCTGAAGGTCCTTATCATTATGCTGATCGGACTGCCACTGGCCATTGCGCTGGTGAAATTGAACCCGCTTGTCTCGACAATAACGGTATTTTCGGTTGCGTTCCTTCTGGTGGCCCTCAATTTGTACTGGTGGCAGGACAACCTGGTACTGCCGATCGCGATGCCCCTGCTGATGATCGGCACCCTGTATTTGCTGAACATGGCTTACGGCTTCTTTATCGAATCACGGTCCAAGCGGCAAATCACGGGAATATTCGGCACTTATGTGCCGAAGGAACTCGTCGAGGAGATGGCGAGAAATCCCGCCAGCTACTCCACCCAAGGCGAGAGCCGTGACATGACGGTGCTGTTTTCGGACGTGCGCAACTTCACGTCGATTTCCGAAGGATTGACGGCCACGGAACTCACAGCCATGATGAATGCCTACCTCACGGAAATGACGCAGACCATCCAGGCCCAGCGCGGCACCATCGACAAATACATCGGCGACGCCATCATGGCCTTCTGGGGCGCCCCCCTGCATGACGAAAAGCACTCGGAACATGCCCTGTTCTCGGCACTGGCGATGCAGAAACGCATACGCGAAATCGGGCCCGATTTCGTCAAGCGTGGCTGGCCCCGGCTGGAAATCGGCGTCGGCCTGAACTGCGGCGTAATGAACGTCGGCGACATGGGATCCAGCTTTCGTCGCGCATACACCGTGATGGGAGACCACGTAAATCTTGCGTCGCGACTTGAGAGCCTGACCAAGGAATACGGCGCAGGCATTCTGGTATCGGAAAATATTGTGAACAGCGTGCCAGGCATCGTATACCGCGAACTGGATCGCGGCCGCGTAAAAGGTAAACTCGAGCCCATCGGCATCTATGAGCCAGTCGGCATCAAGGGAGAGGTTGCGGAACAGGTTTTGGATGAGATCGACCGTTTTCACCGGGCATTGGACCGTTACAAGGAACAGCGCTGGGACGATGCGGAGCGCCTGCTGCTGGTCCTGTCTCAGGCCGATCCGCAGCGCAAGGTCTACCGCCTCTATCTCGATCGCGTAAGAAACCTGAAAGTGAACACGCCAGGCCCGAACTGGGACGGCGTGTTTACCTTCACCACAAAATAACGCTAACTGCCTTTCCCATTCAGGCACTCAGCCAGCGCAAGGGAGGAGGCTTGTAATGATCAGTTACCCGTATGAACATCCTCCGGGACCTGGGGAAGCCATTGAGCTGGCCGCTGGAGTCCACTGGATCCGCATGCCTCTGCCATTCAAGCTCGACCACATAAATTTGTGGCTGCTTGAGGATCATGATGCCCAAGGGCAGGGCTGGACTGTTGTCGATACCGGATACGGGTCGGAAGAGACTCGCTCGCTTTGGGAGCGGCATTTTGTCCAGACGATGCGCGGCCTGCCGCTCAAACGCATCATCGTCACCCACTATCATCCGGATCATGTCGGCTGCGCCGGCTGGCTGCATCAGCGAACTGGCGCGCCCCTCTGGATGACGGCCGCCGAGTTCCTGTCGGCCCATGCCGCGTCGGACGATGCTGCAGGTTTCGACCGCGCCAACACTGCGGCCTTGTTCATGGCACATGGCCTGGCCAGACTGCGTCCCGATTTTGCGCTTGCGCAGGCAGCGCGCAGCAGCGCTTACAAGCGCGGGGTGCCAACCATACCCAAGCATTTCCACCGGTTGATGGCCGGCGACAGTATCCGAATCGGCACCCGCGATTGGAAGCTCAAGACTGCGTTCGGCCACGCCCCCGAGCATGCCGTCCTGTTTTCCGCGCCGGAAAATATTTTGATCTCGGGGGACCAGGTGTTGCCGCGGATCACGACAAACGTCGGCGTGTGGGGCAACCAACCTGAAGCGGACCCATTGAAACAGTTCCTTGGCAGCATGGAGCAGTTCGCGGGAATGCCGGCAAGCACCTTGGTGCTTCCCTCGCACGACCGCGTGTTTACCGGCTTGCACGAGCGACTGGAGCAGTTGCGCGCCCATCATTCGCTGCGGCTTTCCGAGCTTGAAAAAGCAATCGAAATGCCCAAATCAGCGGCGGAGATTCTGCCGCTGTTGTTTCACAGGGAGCTTGATGAGCACCAGTTGGTATTCGCAATCGCCGAGGCGATCGCACATTTGCACTTTCTCTGGCATGCCGGCAGAGCCCAACGTAGCCGGGACCCGGAAGGGATTTACCTGTTCAGGCGTTGCGATTGACCCTCGCAACAATGTACGGTTCGCCTAACGTCATCGAGGGGCTGGAACGGGCATTCTGTATTACCAAGGCGACCCATAAACTTCGACCTGCAAAACTTCGCTCCACGGGCCGGCAACCGGTTCACCCTTGTCAGCACCCTTTTCAAGTTGCCGCACCCGTACGAAATAGACGTATTTGCCCAGGTCTTTGACTGTCACTTCTGACCTATCCAGTATTCGCTCGGCAACAATTCTCGTAAAACGCCCGTTTTTGGAAAATCTGGACTTGATAGCTGCCCACTGAATCGCTCTCCCACGGAAAACGGGCTTCGTCGCCACGCACTTCGGGCGGCAACAATTTCGCCACAGCGGGTTTAACCATGAACTGCCGTGCATCCGATAAGCGCTGGTTTCGCCCATGCGATTCATTGCGGCTACCCGCCAGAAATAATCACCCGACTCCAGTCCCTGACCGAGGACAACGTTTGAATTGGCCGCGAATTACTGGTCAACCAACAAGTCGGTAAACGAAGCCGAACGCGACACCTGAAGCCGATAAGTCGCCGCCTCAGGAACAGCATCGCGCTTGAATACCAAGCGCCCTGTTGGCACTTGAATTGCACCATTTGCATTGGACGTTATCGGCGCCTACAGGCGTGCTCCCGACTGGAAGGAAAACGAGATATTTTTTTGCCTCGACTCCGCCTGCGGCAATTCCGCAAAATCGCAAAAAAGCGGTCTTCCGGAGGGCCCGCGGCTTCAACATTGCGCGTCGGCACTGTCTTGGTTGCAATTACGTTTGTAACTGACTCATCGAAGCAAACCTCGGCGCGATAAGCCCGTCAACGATTATTGCGGCTGCCGATCGGCACCCGACAGACGCTCCAGACGGTATCCAAAATTGTATATGGGAGTCAGTCGAATGCCGCGCTCCGGCCCGAAATCGAGTTTCTTGCGTATGCGGCTGATGTGCGTATCGACGGTACGCGACTGAACGTCGCCAGACCGCCCCCAAACGCTTTCGGAAATATGGCCGCGGGACAGCAACCTCCCAAGATTGCGGAACAGGAAGAGCGTTAAATCGTATTCCTTGTCGGTCATTTCCACTCCGACTCCGTCAAGTTTGATGCTGCGGTCGGCCAGGTTCACGTGGTAAGGCGGCAGTTCAAGCACTTCTGATTCAACGGCCTTGGGCCTCGAACGGCGCAGCAAGGCCTCGACGCGCGCCAGCAACTCGAGACGACGCACCGGCTTGATCATATAGTCGTCCGCACCGGCACTCAAGGCGGCAACAATGTCTTCTTCAAGATCGCGGCTGGTGGCAAACAGCACGGGCACAGCAGACTTCTGGGTCTCGCGCAACCACTTCAGCACATCTGCGCCGGACAGGTCAGGCACATGCCAATCGAGCAGGAACAAGTCGAAGCTCTCTCTACCCGCTTCGCGCACGATCGCTTTGCCTGATACAAAGTGATGGACACTGTGACTCGCCGCTTCCAGCCATTGCTGCATGGCGGCACCAACATCGACATCGTCTTCAAGCAGGGCAATTCTCATTGCATGCATCCTCACCGTGGACAGTGTGGACGTATTTTAGACCGAAGAAGGCCGGGTCGCGCAATTTGCGCTTACATAGACAGCCGAAACCGGGTTGTCTTATCGTATATACATCAATACGACTGGAGGTCGGCTGCGGAAAGCACCCGCTCCAGACGGTACCCAATGTTGTAAACGGGGACGAGACGGTAGCCATTGACCGGCTCGAGACCCAATTTCTTCCGCACTCGCGATATATGGGTGTCGATCGTTCGCGAGTGCGGAGTGGCATGGCGCGCCCACACATTCTCCGAGATATTCTCGCGCGAAAGCAGTTTTCCACTGTTTAGAAAGAGGAATATCGCCAAATCGAACTCTTTTTCCGTCAGGCTGATGGCATCTCCCTGGAAGAAAATCTGCCGTGAGGCCGACAATATGCGGAACGGGGGAAAGGAATGCTCTATCGGCTCGCGGCCCGTATGATTGGTCCTGCGCGCCATGGCCGCCAGCCTCGCGATCAATTCAGTCCGCCGCAAAGGCTTGATCATGAAATCGTCGGCTCTGACAGATAATGCCGCCAGCACTGCATTTTCGCTGTTGCGGGAAACCAGGAAGAGAGAGGGAATCGAAGCTCCGCATTCTTCGCGCAAAGCGCGCAGGGAATCTCCCGGCATGTCGCCATGAAAGGCCCAGTCGATGATAATCGCATCGAAGGTTTCCTTGGTGCTCTGCCCAATGAATTTTTTGCTCGAATCAAAAAAGCGAATGCGGTTCCCCGCTTCCTCCAACCACTTCCTTACGTCCGCCGCGATATCGGCGTCATTCACAAGAATGGCGATATTCAACGAGTTCTCCCTGCGCATGTGTGAGTGTTTTGAATGTCTGCAAGGTTCGAATGTATGGACCGCTTCCCCATTGCCAGCCAAATGACCTTGCTTCTTTTGTAGGTAACAGAATAAGGAAATTTAAGGATTTCTGGGTATTTCCCTTAGATGAATTTACAAAAATTCACACAAGAGGATTTCCCATAAAAAAAGCCGCACAGGGCGGCTCGGCCAAATGTAAGGAATCCTCAAAAAAGTGCAATGCAGCTCAGCCCAGCTCCTTCATTGCAGCCTCAAGGCCGGAGGCTGTCATCGCGTACATTCTGTCTTCCATCAGCTCGCGGGTCAGTTTGATCGAATGTGTCCACTGCCAGTGCTCGACGGGCGTGGGATTGATCCAGGCAGCGTGGCGGTAAAATGCAGTGACTCTTTTCAGCCAGACGGCACCGGGCTCATCATTCCAGTACTCGACGCTGCCACCGACCTGCAAAATCTCATAGGGGCTCATGGTGGCGTCCCCCACAATAATCAGCTTGTAGTCATTGCCATAACGATGCAGCACATTCAATGTAGAGAGCTTCTCGCTTTGCCGCAGGCGGCTGTTGCGCCATACCGATTCGTAAATGAAATTGTGAAAGTAGAAATATTCGAGGTGTTTGAATTCGCTTTTAGCGGCTGAAAACAATTCCTCGCAGCGGTGGACATAATCATCCATCGACCCGCCGACATCGAGGAACAAAAGCACTTTTACGTTGTTGTGGCGCTCCGGCACCAGTTTCAGGTCGAGATAACCGGCGTTATGGGCGGTAGCCCGGATGGTGCCCTCCATGTCCAGTTCCTGCTCGGCCCCGGTACGCGCAAACTTTCGCAAGCGTCGCAGCGCCAGCTGGATATTGCGGGTGCCAAGCTCAACATTGGCGTCGTAATCGCGGAATTCGCGTTGATCCCAGACCTTTACAGCACTGCGATGCAGGGACTTGTCCTGCCCGATTCTCACACCCTCCGGGTTGTATCCATAGGCGCCAAACGGGGAAGTACCCGCGGTGCCGATCCATTTGGAGCCGCCTTGGTGGCGCCCCTTCTGTTCTTCAAGTCTTTGTTTAAGTGCCTCCATCAATTTCTCCCAGCCGCCCAAAGCCTCGATCTGCGCTTTTTCTTCCTGGCTCAGGATGCGCTCAGCCAGTTTGGTGAGCCAGTCTTCGGGTATCTCGCGGGGCGAAATGGCCGCGAGCGCTGCATCCAGCGCTTCCACCCCTTTGAAATAGGCCGCGAATGCGCGATCAAAACGGTCAAAATGCGTTTCATCCTTGACCATGCATGCACGCGCCAGATAATAGAATTCGTCAACGCTGCCGTAGGCAATCCCCGCCTGGAGCGCCTCGCACAGCATCAGGTATTCCTTGACTGATACCGGCAGCCCTGCCTGCTTCAGCCCCAGAAAAAAATCGATCAGCATATGCAGCGACTGCAGCCTAGGTCTTCCGTCGGGACAGGAAAACGAGGCGCTCGAACAGATGCACATCCTGCTCATTCTTGAGTAGTGCGCCGTAGAGAGGCGGGATCAATTTCGCGCTGTCACCGGACTTGAGCGCGTCCGCGGGAATGTCTTCCGCAACCAGCAACTTTATCCAGTCGAGCAATTCCGATGTTGAAGGTTTTTTCTTCAACCCGGGCATCTCGCGAATTCCAAAGAAAACTTCCAATGCCTCTTTCAACAAGGCTTTTTTCAAGCCGGGGAAATGGACATCAACGATTTGCTGCATGGTGTCGCGGTCCGGGAAGCGGATGTAATGAAAGAAGCAGCGGCGCAAAAATGCATCAGGCAACTCTTTCTCGTTATTGCTGGTAATGATGATGATCGGCCTATGCTTGGCCACAACCGTCTCGCGCGTTTCATAAACATAGAACTCCATCCGATCGAGTTCGCGCAGCAAGTCATTGGGGAATTCAATATCGGCCTTGTCGATTTCGTCGATCAGCAACACCGCCTGTTCATCGGCAGAAAACGCGCGCCACAGCATGCCCTGGTGAATATAATTGCCAATGTCCTTGACCTTCTCATCACCCAATTGCGAATCGCGCAGACGCGAGACAGCGTCGTATTCATAAAGGCCCTGCTGAGCCCGGGTCGTTGATTTGATATGCCATTGAATCAATGATTTACCCAGCGCCCCGGCCACCTCCTCAGCCAGCATGGTCTTGCCGGTTCCGGGCTCCCCTTTGATCAGCAAGGGTCGCTGCAGCGTGACGGCGGCATTGACCGCCAGCATCAAATCCTCGGTTGCGATGTAATTTTCGCTGCCTGTAAATTTCATGATTAACCCGAAATGAAAAATGAAACGTTTAATGATTATACGTTTCCCCTCCAAGGAGTCAGCCATGCCACGTCGCCCCATCCCGGTAGCCTTGCTAAGAGCCGGCCTTTTCATTTCAACCTTGTCCGCAGCAGCTTCTGTGCTGGCCGAAACCAGCGTCACCATTTACTCAAGCGCGCAGCCGGGCTCACTTTCCCCGGCGACCTTCCGCAATGGCGGCGAGGCTTACCCCATCCCGGGCTATGCCATGGTGCGCAAGGATGTCGAGGTTGCTTTGACTGCCGGCCGAACGGTAGTCCGCATCTCCGACGTACCTACGCTGATTGATCCCACAACCGTCGGATTTGCATCGCTTACCGATCCGGCGGGCACTCGCGTGCTCGAGCAAAGCTTTGAATTCGACCTGACCAACACCGGCAAATTGTTGCAAAAATACCTAGAACGCGAAGTCACGATCGAGCAAGTTCGCGGCACAAGCCTTGAGTCGACGACCGGTATATTGATTGGCACCCAAGGGGGACTGATTTTGCGCATGACCGATGGCAGCATCCGCACCATCAACAACTATTCAGGCATGAAATTGCAGTCACTTCCGGGCGGCCTCATCAGCAAACCGACACTCGTCTGGGATATCGCCGCCGAGCGCACGGCTTCGCATAGCGTGCGCTACAGTTTTCAAACCGGAGGCATCACCTGGTGGGCCGACTACAACCTCACACTGAACGAGAGCGTAGCCAGCTGCAAGCTTGATCTGGGCGCCTGGGTTACGGTCGTTAACCAGAGTGGCGCCACTTTCGACAATGCCAGGCTGAAACTGGTGGCCGGGGATGTGCAGCGAGTTCAACCCAGTGCGCTTGCCTATAGCGACCAGATGGCGCAATCGTTGTACAGGGCAAAGGAAGCCGCACCGGGGTTCGCAGAGAAATCGTTCTTTGAATACCATTTGTACACTCTGGGCCGCCCTGCATCCTTGCCGAACAACGCGACCAAGCAAATCGAACTTTTCCCCACGGCGCAGTCGGTCGGCTGCGCTAAGACACTTGTGTACGCGGGTCAGACAGCCCTCTATCCGGGGCAATACGGAAGTCCGATGACCGATCGAAATTTCGGCAACCAGTCGAACAAGAAAGTGGATATCTATCTGCGCATCAAGAACCGTGAAGACAACCATCTCGGCATCCCGCTACCGGCTGGCAAAATGCGCGTTTCCAAGGTGGACGGTAGCGACCAATCGCTTGAGTTCATAGGCGAGGACCTGATCGACCACACCGCCAAAAACGAAACCGTGCAAATCAAGCTGGGGAGTGCTTTTGATGTGGTCGGTGAACGCCGTCAGGTCGATTACCGAATCGATACCAATGCCAAATGGATCGAAGAGGATATTGAAGTGAAGGTGCGCAATCAAAAAGAGGAGGCGGTCAGCGTCGCGGTCAAGGAAAATCTTTACCGCTGGTCCAACTGGACAATTTTGCGCAAAAGCCAGGAGTATTCAAAGGTGGATGCGCGTACCGTTACCTTCCCGCTCAAGATTGCCAAGGGCGCGGAAGGTATCGTGCGCTACACGGTGCGCTATTCCTGGTAGCGCCCTCCTTGGCCCGGGCTGGCACATCTGATTTAGAGGCGCTGCCGTAAATGGACGCTTTACCGCCATTCATTTGAAACATGCTCAAGATCAGTCTGCCATACCGCGTTCTGTTTTATTTTCCGCTCTCTTTTGCCATAGCGGCGATGCTGGGTGCATGCGCCCCGGTTCGCATGTTGAATGCCATGGTTCCCGAAAACGGCTTCAAAGCGACCCGGGCCATCGCCTACAAACCAGGCGAGCGCGGCAAGCTGGATGTTTACGTTCCAGCCACTCCCGCAACCGGCCCGCGCCCGGTAATCGTTTTCTACTATGGCGGGGGCTGGGACTCCGGCGACAGGGGCGACTATCTGTTTGTCGCCGAGGCGTTGACCTCGCGTGGATTCATAGCAGTGATTCCCGATTATCGAATTTATCCGCAGGCGGTATTTCCGGATTTCCTGGAGGATGGCGCCGCAGCATTGCACTGGACGTTCGACAACATCGGGACATTCGGCGGCGATTCGCGCAATATTTTTGTCGCCGGCCATTCGGCCGGCGCGCAGATTGCCACCATGCTGGCATTCGACAAAACCTGGCTCTCGCAAGTCAAATCAGACCCTGCGCAGATTCGCGGTGTTATCGGCCTTGCGGGACCCTATGACTTCCTGCCGCTGAAAACCGAAAGACTTAACGCGATCTTTCCTTCAGCTGAAAAGCAGGCGCGGTCGCAGCCAATACGCTATGCACGAAAGGATGCACCGTCGACACTTCTGCTGACAGGGGAAAGCGATGACGTGGTGGGCGCCGGCAATACACGACGCTTCGCGCGTCGCATTCGCGACGTCGGTGGCACGGTTGAGGAAAAATACTATTCCGAGATAGGCCATGCCAGACTGGTGGTGGCGATGTCGGCGCCTTTGCGCGACGGCTACCGGGTGCTGGACGATATAGCGGACTTCGTAAAAGCATCCATTGCGCATTAGCCGCAACGGGTCAAAATGCCCGTATGACCTCGATGAACGCCGGTCCATAGCGGCTCAGTTTAGTGGCGCCCACGCCGGAAATGCGGGTGAATTCCGCTTCGCTTTGCGGCTTCTGCCGCAGAATTTCCAGCAATGTCGCGTCGTGGAAAATCACATACGGCGGCACACCCTGCTCCTTGGCGATGCGCATACGTGTATCGCGCAGAGCCTGCCAAAGCGTTTCTTCGTCCTCGGCAATTTCGACCCCGCGCTTTCTTGCCTGATCAAGACTTCGTTCGGATGTGCGTTCATTGCGTGACTTCCTGGGTTTCTGGATATCCTCCCGCAGGGTCACACTCTGCTCTCCTTTGAGTACGGCACGGCTGGTCTCGTTCAGTGCAAGGCCGCCATAGCCTTCCATATCGACGCTGAGCAACCCACTGGCAACAAGCTGGCGAAAGATGCCGCGCCAGGCGGTCTCCGCGTGTTCTTGCCCCACACCGAAGACGCTAAGCCGGTCGTGCCCGAACTGCGCAACACGCTCGGTGCGCTTGCCGAGCAGCACATCGATCAGATGAACAGCACCGAATCGCTGCCCGGTGCGGAACACGCAGGACAAGGCTTTTTGCGCAGCCGTTGTTCCATCCCAGGTCCGGGGTGGATTCAGGCAGTTATCGCAGTTGCCGCAGGCCTTGTCGTAATTTTCCCCAAAGTACTGCAGCAGGGTACTGCGGCGGCACTGAATGGCCTCGCAAAAGCCCATCAAGGCATCGAGTTTCTGCCGTTCCACGCGCTTGCGCTCGGCGGGAGCCTCCGAGCCTTCAATCATCTGGCTCAGGCTCACGACATCGCCCAGGCCATATGCCAGCCAGGCCTCGGCCTGCAGGCCATCTCGGCCGGCCCGGCCGGTTTCCTGGTAATAGCTTTCAATGCTTTTCGGAAGATCGAGATGGGCCACAAAACGTACATCCGGTTTGTCGATACCCATGCCGAATGCGATCGTGGCCACGACGATCAGGCCATCTTCATTCAAAAAGCGCTTCTGGTTGATGACGCGCTGCGTCGCATCCATGCCTGCGTGGTACGGCAATGCAGTTTGTCCGCGAGCGTTCAGCCACTCGGCGGTCGCTTCGACCTTCTTGCGGGACAGGCAATAAATGATGCCGGCTTCATCCCGATGCTCGTCGAGAAACGCCAAAAGCTGCCGGCGCGCATCGGTCTTCTCGGTCACCCGGTAGCGAATATTGGGGCGGTCAAAACTTGAGACAAACTGCCTTGCGTCCTGCAGTGCCAGGCGCTCGATGATCTCGCGGCGCGTCGGCGCATCCGCAGTCGCCGTGAGGGCAATGCGCGGCACATCCGGAAAGCGCCCATGCAGGATTGTCAGTGCCCGGTACTCGGGGCGAAAATCATGCCCCCACTGCGAGACGCAATGCGCCTCATCGATTGCGAACAGCGCGATCCGGATACGCTCCAGCATTTCAAGAAAGCGGGGCATCAACAGCCGTTCCGGGGCGACATAGAGCAAATCGAGCTCGGCGCCCAGCAACTGTCTTTCGACCTGCCTTGCCGCTGCTGCGTCCATGCTCGAGTTCAGAAAAGCCGCCTTCACGCCCAGCTGCAGCATCGCATCGACCTGATCCTGCATCAGGGCAATCAGCGGCGACACCACGATCGCGGTTCCCTCGCGCAGCAACGCCGGGATCTGGTAGCAAAGCGATTTTCCGGCGCCCGTCGGCATCAGTACGAGACAATCCCTGCCGGCAATCAATTCCTCGACGATATCGGCCTGCAGACCGCGAAATGCGGGATAGCCGAAGGTATTCTGGAGTACTTGCAGCGCGTCTTTATTCATTGTGTTGATGTTATCACTGCGTGCCGACCGGCTCGTCGCTTGGCATGGTTAGGCTTCAGAAAGCCAAAAGCCCCGTACGATAGGTACGGGGCTTTTGGTTTGTTGGGTCTTGGCGATGACCTACTTTCGCACGGGTATACCGCACTATCATCGGCGCAACGTCGTTTCACTGTCCT